>JAEEGK010006296.1_pt1 | contig 28598 bp, 29 predicted proteins | sample 8958771 | NCBI WGS metagenome assembly JAEEGK01 (sample SAMN16246547, study PRJNA631951) | gut metagenome | biome: gut microbiome; feature: rumen; material: SC-attached | host: Bos | place: Iran: Karaj | collected 2018-10 | reverse complement strand
TGGCTTCGCCCCAATCAATCTGACCGGCATCACCAGGGTCATACTCAAGCGGAATGTCAGCTTGTGGTGGAACATCCATTTCTGCTCTGAGCGTTTTGACCAGTTTTCTTATTGTTGATTCAGCACCCCTGAAGCCTTTTTCGAAAACAAGACGGTCATAAATGCGCTTGGCAGTGTGCCATTGTTTTGAAAGATTTTCTTTCTTATCTTCTTCAAGACAGGAACGAGCAAAGTCAATCACTTCCTGAGTAACCACCTCAGAGTCCCGATGATATGGTTTCCGTTCATCAGGATGCGTATCGCCTCTGCAATACTTTTTAACGGTCTGCCGAGATATACCCAGCTTTCTGGCAATGGACCGTATGGATTCGCCGTCGTTATAGCGGCTGCGGATTTGGTAGTAGAGATCCATTTCGACTATCATCACCTTTCTCCCTTCATGATTTTTTCATACACTAAAAATCATAAAGGACTTAACACAAGGTGGTAAACTTTTTCGCTAGCGAAATGGATGAAACTGGTCAACTTTTATAATAGCGTTTACAGACAATATGTTTGAAATCATTTTTTATTATATGCGGAGGTACAATACAAATGAGTAACTGGAAAGAATTTAGACAAGAACTTAATCTCTCTCCCGAAGAAGAAAAAATAATTGAACTTGAAAAAGATCTACTCAGAACAATGGTCACTATACGCGAAGAGCAAGGCTTATCCCAATCAGAGCTTGCAGACAAATGTAACGTGAAACAACCTGTCATCGCTCGAATGGAAAAAGCTGTACACTCCCCTCAAGTCGATAGTCTACTTAAAGTATTGGTTCCATTGGGATACAAGCTCGCAATTGTCCCAATAAAAAAATAATTTCCTATTTATAGCACGAACCCCCGATGCCAATATAAGCATCGGGGGCTCTTACTATAATTGCCAAAGCAAATGTTTAAATCAATATTTCTTTGCTTCCTCTTCGCCGTTCATAACACGGATAGCGCCCTGTGCAAGTGCAAGGAGCTCGTCTTCTCCGGGATATACGGTTACAGGAGCAATCCAGTCAACACGTTCTTTGATCTTATCTGTGATAACCTGACCGTATGCAATTCCGCCTGTAAGGATGATCTGATCAACCTTACCCTTAAGAACTGTAGCGCAAGCGCCAATGTTCTTGCATATCTGATAGATGAATGCGTCACGGATAAGATTAGCCTTCTCATCGCCCTCTTCGCACATCTTGTTTACTTCTCTCATATCGTTGGTTCCAAGGTAAGCGTTAAGTCCGCCGCCACCAACGATCTTCTTTTTCATCTCATCATATGTGAACTTGCCTGAGAAGCAAAGATCAACGAGTGCCTTAGCAGGAATGCCGTTAGCTCTCTCAGGTGAGAATGCACCGTCACCGTTAAGTGCTGCGAATACATCAACCATCTTACCATTCTTGTGAACGCCTGTTGATGTGCCGCCGCCCATGTGAACTACGATCACGCTGATCTCATCATATTTTTTACCGATCTCTTTTGCATATCTTCTGGCAACAGCCTTCTGATTAAGAGGATGATCGATTGAAACACGCTCAACTTCAGGAATACCTGAGATACGTGCAACAGGCTCCATCTCGTCAACAACAACGGGATCAACGATGTATGAAGGGACACCGATCTCGTCACCGATCTCTCTTGCAAGGATACCGCCGAGGTTAGATGCGTGCTGTCCCTGAACGCCAACCTTGAGGTCTGCAAGAAGTGCATCTGTACACTCGTATGTGCCGCCCGGAATAGGTCTTAAGAGTCCGCCTCTTCCTACGATTACATTGAAAGATTTGATGTCGATGTTTTCTTTTTTAAGGAAATCAAGAATGATATTCTTACGAAAATCCTTCTGATCGATGATTGTAGCATACTGGTTGATTTCCTCAGTGCTGTGTCTTAATGTTTCCTCTTTTACAAGTGTCTCATCCTCGAAGATGCCGACTTTTGTAGAAGTTGAACCGGGATTTATAATTAAACTCTTTATCATGGTTTTTTTCCTTTCACATATTTTTTTATAAGGAACTTCCGCTCTCGGGCTTCGCCCTCGCCGGAAGACGTTCGAACTAGATTCGAAAAAACCTCATCAAGTTCTCTCAGCTTATTTATTGGCAACAACAGCTGCAAGTGCGATTGAGTTAACCTTAACCTCAACTGAATCCGATCTTGATGTAAGGATTACGGGTGCCTTTGTTCCTGTAAGGATGTTACCGTTCTTAACCTTTGCAAGACGAACGATTGTCTTGTATGTAAGGTTTCCTGCGTGGATATCAGGGAAAAGAAGGATGTCGGCATCACCGACGATTTTTCTGTCAAGAGCGCCTGCCTTGTGCTGAGCAGCCTCGGGATCGATAGCAAGATCCATTGAAAGAGGTCCGTCAACGATGCAGTTCTTGATCTCGCCTGCTTCGTTCATCTTTGTGAGCTCTGCTGCCTCAACTGTAACGGGCATTTTAGGGTTAACTACTTCTACTGCTGCAAGAGGAGCAACCTTAGGGCAATCAACACCGCAAGCTCTTGCTACGTCTACTGTATATTCAATGATGACTTTTTTATCCTCAAGTGTGGGATATGGCATAAATGCAACGTCTGTAAGGAAAAGAAGACGATCGATTCCGGGAATCTCAAACACGCAAACGTGTGAAAGAGGACGTCCTGTACGAAGACCAACTTCCTTATCAAGAACGCTCTTAAGGAAATCTCTTGACTCCAAAGCACCCTTCATGTAAATGTCAGCCTTTCCGTCGTGTACAAGAGAAACTGCTGTACGAGCTGCCTCGATGGTATCCTTTACATCGATAATCTCGTAGTCTGCAAGGTTCATTCCAACCTCTGCTGCCTTCTTCTCGATCTCATCCTTGTCACCAACGAGGATAGAATCAACGATTCCTCTCTCCTTAGCAACCTTTACAGCCTCGAGTACGTGTGTGTCCTGTGCAACTGCAACAGACATCTTCTTTTTCTCAGCTGTCTTAAGCTTTGCCAAAATGTCATCAAAATTCTTACTCATTTTAAAAACCTCCAAAAATATTTATCTTAGATTAAAATATCCAAAAGCCATATGACAAAATTTTAACACTCAGTATTCATAAATGCAAGAATACCATTTACAGTAGCTACCTATTATTCAAAAAAATCTTTTCTTTTCTGAAAAAAATCATAGAAGTACCTAACGTTCTCGAGATCGTACCACTTGCTGACTCTGTAATCACATGTATCAAGATTATATATCTTGGCATTAAGAGTACCCAAAAGAAACGGTGAATGCGTAGCGATGATAAACTGGCATCCAAGAAACCTTGCCATCTTGTTGATTTCTTCCGCCATCGTCACCTGGTTGGCGGGCGAAAGAGATACTTCAGGCTCATCAAGAAGAAACAACGCATCCGGGGTAATAAGATCATTTAATATCTGCAGCGCCGTCTCACCGTTTGAATATTTTTCCTGAGCAAATATTTTTTCACCCAAACGCTTTTTCCCTTCAGCTGAAGAAAGATACCTCTCTGCCTCCTTACGATTTTTTCCCTGCTTCATATTGTAATAGAGCATATCGCTTGACAGTACATCCCTTTGCTGAATCTTCTTGATCTCATAGAGAATATCTTCACTCTTTATATACATACTGTTTCTTGGAATTTCATGAAAAGATAAGCCTGAATTCTCATCTACACCAAGATCGTAAGCACACTCATTGTTATATTTCAATGTATAATCGATACGCCCCAAACCATTTGCAGTCACATGCTCCCTTCCTTTTAACTCGAGCTTGTTCGCAATGATATTGAGTATCGTCGACTTTCCCGAACCGTTATTTCCATACAGCACCGTAATATCCGAAAAGACAAACGGTTCCGGGTCCTTTCCTCTAAACACGCTGTACGGATAAATATGCGGACAGCTTTCTTCAAGCCGCTCACCGCTTAGTTTAAAACTCAAAAGATATTTCATTGTCCGTTAAACCTTTTTAATCTTGTCGACTTCGCCGCCGGTTCGCTCATAGCTATACTCAAGGAGTATTCATCCTAATAGCTCCATAAAATCAGACTCTGTCATTTTTGAAATAATATTAGTCTCACCCGATAGTATTTCTTCAGCAAGGTCACTCTTACTGTTCTGGAGCTCAACTATTTTTTCCTCATTAGTTCCTTTTGCAATAAGTTTGAAAACTGTAACAGTTTTCTTTTGCCCAATTCTATGTGATCTGTCCGTTGCCTGATTCTGCGCCTCAAGAACAATCTGACGACTGAGCATATCTTTATATTCCAAAAGTGCCGCCACCTGATGCTTGCATTTTTCTCCACTATAGGCATATTGGCAATTACAGTGCGTATCTTTAACCCTGTCATTTTCTGTAATAATTTCTACCCTGTATAAATAATGCCCGGCGACTATTGCTTCATAGCCGCCGGTAATCTTATGCATTTCTCTTACATGACCGTTCTTATAATACTGCACGCCCCTTCTGTAAATTGTATCAGCAAACCAATTTCTCCAGTTGTTATCCATCGTAGCCATTCTCCGTTGTTTATAGCTTTAACATTTTCATTCCTAAAAATATAACTATGACTAATTCCGATTCTGATTCGGAATTAGTCATAATGTAAATTTTTAAATGGTTCTTTTAAATTTTGCTGCACAACTCAGAATCCTTCGCCAACTTCACTGATTTTTGTTTTCAATACCTCTGCAAGCTTCTTAAATGTAGGAATAAAGCTATCTCTAATCATAACTATAAGCTCATCTATCGCCTTATCATCATATATATGAATGTTCTCATTTCTTTTACTCAACATTAAAAGCCACACTTCAGAATCTTTAATAAATCCATTAGCATAACCCAACTTCAAAATTTCTCTGGGCGATCCGATTTCTGCACCATTCACACCATGAAGTCGCATTACTGCCTGCAATGCCTTCCAGGAAAGTTCAAAAGTCAGATTAAACTGTCCAATTACTCCCATTCTATATATTTCATCATTATACGCATTACTAAAATTCGCCTTTTCCAGCACACTTAAGCAATCGACGAAATTATCATACTTTTTCATATATTACCACCCCATCTTTTCTAAGTTCTTCCTTGAGTTCTTCTGTCATTCTATCATCATATTTCACAATATCAAAAGAAAGCAGTGAGTACGCCATTTCCTGAATATCTGAAAAAAAGCCGTCAAAATCACCGCCCTCAACAGCAAGATCGACATCACTTCGTTCATAATGTGTTCCTCTCGCTCTTGAGCCAAACAGTATTATTTTTTCAACATTGTTTTTTATGGCAAAAGACCTTATATCCTTCATAAGTCTGCCTGGGATATTTATATTCTGCATAGTTTTCCCTCTATATCAAACATATTTCATAGCTATATGCAAATAATCATGAGTATTGTCAATTTTTTTATCCTCATTGATAATTCCGACCTCAAAATCTTCGCAATCATCAAAAGGCATATAATATCTTAAATTCACAGAAATATCTTCTTGTCTTCCTATCTCCAAAAGCCACTTGGCACAGTCTTCACCACAGCTGGTAGCATTAAACATAAGATCAGGTCTTTTATAAATACAAATAAGCGTCTGCAAACTGCCTGACAATCTTTCCGGCGAAATCGGACCAAGTACATCGCTCTCAATCAACTGCCCACCCTTATAATGCGATTTATCAATATCTTCCATCATCTCAGCAACAAGCGGATCTCCAAACCACTCTTCCCGAAAGTTAAACCTGAACCATGACGGCCCATGCATCGCTCCTTCTGTTTCTCCAAAATAAATATTCAACATATCTTTTGTCCTCAGTAAAAAGTTTAATTAACACCTGTATAATCTGCTTACCAACTAACTAGTATTTTGGCATTTTCACATTTACTATCAAATAGTTTTCCCAAATCCATTCCCAAAATAAATATTGGATAAATGAAAACCGAATTTGTCATCGCCTCATCTATTCCCATAACTAAAAAACACATAACTGTAATTGAAACTATAATACAAGCACTCTTTTCTCTATATTTCGAAAGAGATCTTGACATACAAAAAAAGCCATATAAAAATGCTACTAACAGAATAACTCCACCTAGAATAAGAATATTTAAAATCCAATTATGAGCATGTGAAGCCCATCTCAAATTAGAAAACTTAACAAATTCATCTCCTTGTAAGAAGCCATATCCTCCTAAAGGGCGTTCTTTAATCCGCTTGATAATGATTTTCCATAATCTATATCTTCCCATAAATGAATTCTTTTTACCCACTATATTCAATAACGAAAATACAAAATTGGGGATTTTTACAAAGAAAAGAACTGCAATAAATAATAAATAGAACATAAGCACATTTTTTTCATTTATAATTCTATAAATACGTGGAACAAAAATACTCAAAATCAAAAAAAATGTCCATATCATTACAGTAACAACTCCATTGGCAGATTTTACCAAAAAAGCCGTTATAATAGTAATTATAAGAATAAAATAATTATATACAGTAATTCTTTCATACTTGATGATTGAATTAACAAATGAAATACAAATTATGGGTAACAACAATCTTATCATCGGATTCTTGTACCCAAGAAACCAATTTTGTGTATATATCTCAGATTTATATAAACCTCCAGGAAAAGCTAAAACTGTAAGCAGATTTATATAAATATATAGATGCACTGCATTAAACGCATTTAGAAATGTAGCCAATGCAATATCACCATATACTGCAAATACCAAACATAGTGCAAATGAATAAATGTTTTCTTTAAGAAACGCCATTATGTTTCCGCTATTGTATAGTGTTGAAACAAATATAATACCATAGTAAGAAATCAACCAAATAATTTTAGACGTCAGCTTAAGATATATGGCAATAATCAGAAAAAAAAGCAAAATCATTACGCATATGAAATTATATATATTATCTACCACTTCTATTTCATTGAAATATGGCGGTTTAAATAGAATCAGCAATATCGCTGAAATCAATACAGGGGACTCTAAAAGATTATTCCTTTCGTCATGTATTCTTTTTAATTGCACCTTAATACACCTTTCCACATCAACATATATGTTTTTCATTTAATATTCTTCTAGTAAAGAAAGCAATAGACAATACAAATATATAAATAATAAAACCCAAAAATATCTTGCTAAAAAGCCAAAGTATTGATGCTTTATTTTTTATATTCACAATAACAGTAAACATAACTATACCAGATAAAAAATAAGGTATTGTATCAATCAGATGCTTGCTCAAATTCGTTTCTTTATACACCACCCTCGCTTGCAATAAACAAACAATTATTTCTGTAGCTAACGTTCCAATTGCTGCTCCTAACGATCCCATTCTCGGAATCAATAACATATTAACAATCAAATTTATCAACGCACCTGAAAAAAGAGAAACAACATAAACAGAATCTCTTTTCCTAGGAAGGAGATACTGTGTCCTAAGTACATTTGCAAATGCTACAAAAATACAACTCGGAAGAATTATATAAAAAATACTAATACACTTTTCAAAACCTTTACCATAGAACAATGGTACAAACTCTTTTGCCACTGCCATTATTCCAAAACATATAGAAGTTGTAACAAACACGGCAAATTCAATAGACTTCATAAACAAACTATCAACTTCATCTTTTCGCGCCTTATCTACAATCATGTTAGACATTCTTGGTAGCATTATTGTTCCTAATGCCGTTATTAAAGCCAATGGAACTTGAATTACTCCCTCACAGCTATGATAATACCCCAGCTCCACATCTGTTGATAACTTTCCAAGCATTATCTTATCCATAGTTTTGTATATGCTAATTGCAATTGTAGGAAGAAAAAGAAGAAGATTCGGTCGAATATGTGAAATTATTTCTTTCTTTGATACTCTTACAAAACCAACATATTTCATTGCTTTTGGCAAAGTTATAACCTGGCATAGTGTCACTCCTAAAGCATAAATCAAAGCATATTTCCATATATCTTCTGCATTTTTTACAAAAAACATAATTCCTGCAGCTGTTATCACCTTTACTATGGCATCTCTAATAGAAGCTAATTTGAATTTTTCTAAGCCATATAAAAGCCAATCCAATTCAATAATGGCCGATAAAACCATCAATGAAAACACCCATGCCAGCCTTCTATCTTTCGCAACCAGTAAACAATATAAAAAATATATACTCAAAACCAATAATCCCATAAATAATTGAAATGAGTAAATAGCCCAAAAATTATTCGATAACGCTTTCTTATCATCCTTAACCATAGCAATTGTTCTATTTCCATAATTAAGCAATCCCAGCTTAATAAAAATGCAAAAATAATTTGAAACAGAATAATAAAATGCAAATCTCCCCATTCCTCTTGCATGAAGAACTCTTGTTAAATAAGGTGTAGTGATAATTGGTACCAAAATATTAGCAATCTGATAAATGACATTATATAAATAATTCATTCTAATCGTAGACTTATTATTCATTTTCTACCAAAACCTTTACAATAAAATCAATTAGTTCTAATCCCCATTTCTTTGTATATATTCAAAATGTTTTTGGTACAAACCCGTTGATTAAACTTTTTCTCAGCCATAAGCCTTAACTCATCTCTGTTTTCATAATGATTATCCATACACTTTCCCATTTTATCAGCCAAGCAAATAAAATCCCCAAAATCATAATACATAGCATTATCACCTATTATTTCTTTAGTTCCGCCATAATTTGTCGCAATTACTTGCATTTCCGCATACATATACTCCACTGTAACTCTTCCAAACGCTTCACATTTTGATGACATTATGCCAACATCCATTCCACAAAGAAAATCACTAATATCTTCCACATATCCAGTAAAAGTAACATACTCGCCTAAATCATTTGAAAATACATACTCCATTAACTTATTGACATATCTATCTTTTCCTTCGCCAACTATATACAAATGGAATCCATCCCTTTTGCTTTTTATCAGTTCAACTACCGCTTTTAAAACCTGATATTGCCCCTTTTGTTCTGTAATCCGGCCTATCACGCAAAAATTGCACCCCAAATGTTTCTTCCGTTTTACAGAAAAATTCTTCACTCCGTTATATACAACTGATATATCCAAAACTGGATACTTTTTCTTATAGCTTGCCCTTAAATATTCAGAGATAGCAATGATTCTATTTGCGCTTGAATACAATTCACCAATTTTTTTACTTGGCACTATATATTTCAAATTATAATCTTCTTCCCCAAACTCCCTTAAATGCCATACGCATGGAATTTTCATTCTTTTTGAAATAACAACCCCTAAATCCGCAACACTTGAATTACTATGAATTACATCTGGTGATATTTTTTTTACATAACAACAGCTTAATTCTATACAAATAGGATTCCATATCACTCTTAGTAGCTTTTTAAGAGTAATAAATCTCTGACCTTGCCAGTAAATATATGGAATACACTTAACATGTATTCCTTTTTTCCGAGCTACATCTACAACTTTTCCTTTTTGAGGACATATAATATAAACATCAATGTCATACTGCTCAATAAACATTTCAGCCAAGCCCAACATCGAAAGATTAGCTCCATATAAGTCCGAATAATGTGTAATAAATACTATTTTCATTTTTTTGCCTACTAATGTATATTTTTTATCTTTTGAATCCAATAGTCGATTCCAAAAAAACATTTATAAAACAATCTATTATCTTTAATCACACATATAAAAAAATATCTAACCCATCTTCTTATTCTTTTTTTTCTAGAAATTCCAAGTTTTTTATGTATCTTTTCTCGTTCAATAGCTAATGCAATATTATTTTTTTGTGATACTCCATCTGTGCTAAAATAAGCAACATCTACATCTACATATTTAAAAATTCTATTATCAAGATACATCCTGAAAAATTGATCAAAATCAGCCAAGCGCTTATATTCTTCATTAAATCCATATTTTTTTATAATACTTTTTCTTACAAAAGCTGCCTGATGACATATAGGAAACTTATAATATATAGCCGAAACAGGTGCACCTTTCCTAATAACTTTTTTACCATCAGAACAAAGTATTATATTGCCATAAACACAATCAGTTTCATCATATATATGTTTTTCTGCAAATATCCTTTGGAACACAACTCCATCACACAATCTATCATCCGCATTTAAAAAATATAACCATTGTCCACTAGCAAGTTCACTTCCTTTATTCATTGCATCATATATTCCACTATCAGGTCCAGACACATGTTTTAATCTAACTCCCTTTAAATCAAATTGTTTTTTGTACTCATCAATAATAATATTTGTTTTATCATTACACTCTCCAACAATACATATGTACTCAATATTTCTATATGTTTGGCTAAGCACTGAATCTATTGTTGCCCGAATTGTCTTTTCTGCATTTTTGGCAACAGTAATAACACTTATAAGTTCATCATTCATAATAACGCCTTTAATATATTTTTTGAAACACACCACATTCTGCACTGTGTTTGCCCAATGTCAAATCTCAAAATTTTTTATTCTTTATTAACCAGAGTCCCGGTACCCATATTCTTTTCTTTAAAGAGCTTTGAACATTACAGATTGACCAGCAATTCAACTTACAATTCCTACATCTATTGTTAATTTCCTCAGCTTCACTGCTAGCTAAAATTGCATCCCACGTCTGCTCTTTAATATTTCCCATCACCCATGCCACGGGCGTCATATTACATGGCAAAACATTCCCGTTACACTCAATTGTAAACGAGCTTATCCCCGCATCACACTTTACCGACATTGGTTTCCCATCAATATAGTCTATACTTTTATCATTAAAAAAAGCTCTTGCCCAATCCTTCTTCCTTTTAGACTTAATTTGCATACACACGAGCTTTTTTAATTCATCTTTTAATCTATCTCTATCTTTTATAGCATTATCATCTTTACTAAAATAAAATGAGTTATGTATAATTCCTACTCCAAAATCCACACCTTTATTCAATGCGAACTTATACATTTCTATAAGTTCATCAACATTATTTTCCTGTAATGTAAAACTAATTCCCAAATCCACAATGCCAAGTTTCTTAAGTGCATCCAAGCTAGCTATTGCTCTGTCATAAATATCTATTCGTCTTATAGAATTATGTACTTCTTTTCTTCCATCGACTGATATTCGAATTGCTAAAGAAGGATACTTTTTACAAAGATCCACAATCCTATCTGTAAAAAAACCATTCGTATTTATCATTAACCTTTTAGTTTTTCTTGAAAGGATTCCTACAATATCTTCCAAATCCGTACGCATAAACGGCTCACCACCTGTAATCTGTATGAATCTAGACGCCGGTATTTTCTCTATATCTTCCAGAGTAATTTCATTTTTTACACATGATGGATTTTTATATGAACTACACATTATGCATTTAGCATTACATCTATGAGTAACAACTAATGTAATGTCATAATTTTTATATTTCTTACTCATATACTTTCTCACATTTTTCACACATTTTATTTATCGAATACTTATTCTTAATTAATTGATTTGCTTCTTTGCCATAGTAATCACTATCCAATAATAAGCTACATGCATTCTCAGCATCATCGAAAACAGTCCCTGTCTCTCCATCTTTTATAAGCTCATTATTCCCTTCCACATCAGAAACAACGCATTTCTTTCCCATATACATAGCTTCCATAAGCGCTATAGGGAGTCCTTCCCACAAACTGGTAGACAGATAGCAATCGTAATTCTTTGCTCTCTTTATAACATCTCTCCTGCTTAACAGCCCCGTCACCTCGATGTTTGTACTTGTAAGAAGGTTTTTATCCTCACCTTCTCCAATCCACACAAACTTGTAATCAGGCAGATTAGAAGCAATTTCATTAAACAGCTTGGGATTCTTTTGAGGTCCTATTCTGCCGGCCGTATAAACAGTATACTTATGTTCTTTTTCTTCTTTTAATTCTTCCTCAGCCAGTGCTTTATCCACAAATTCTGTATCCAATCCGTTTTCTATCAACACAGCTTTTGTGGAAATCTTTTTTGCAACTTCATATTCATACTTTCCACAAGCTATAATTCCATCACACATCTTGGCCAGCGTCTTTTCCATTGTTTTTAAGATAAAACGCTTAATGTTATTTTGATCTTTTCTCAAAAAGCAGAATCCATGCGGTGTATAGTATTTAGTCACTTTATATCCAAGTAGTCCGACTCTTGCGTCAATGCCTGCTTTCGTTGAATGGATATGTATTATATCCGGCTTCTCATCCTTTACACATCGTCTAATCTCTTTTATCGCTGACAGATCATCTTTTAATGAAATCTTGAGCTTTAATGATTGCAAATAGATAAGCTTCACTCTCGAATCAAAAATCTCATTTAAATTCTTAGGAACATCATCCCTATCACCATAAATAACAACGAATCTGTACTTGTCACACAATCCGTTGCAAATACCTGATATCACCGGAAGCACTCCGCCTGAAAGAACTTCCGTTACATGTAGTATTGTCTTCATCTGTATCCTCAATACATTCAAAAACTGCTCTTATTGCTTTCCTATATTTTCTCTCCATTTTTCAACCTGATTCCTATCCCGTATCTGCTCCGCAGGCGGAATCGGTCTGTATTCATCGGTTCCTTCATCGCAGTAATTACATGCAAGAAATCCTTTGCGTTGATTTAATTCATAAATCTGTTTTCGCAATTCGTTTTTATCCGCTGAGCAGGTAAAGTCAACATAGTCTTTTGGTGGATTCGGAATTCCAAGAAGTGTTCCAAATGATGCTCTTGGGCAAAAATATAATTTTCCATTCTGAAAACTTCGACATATTCCCGCACATCTTTTCAACTGAGTTTTTATATCCGCTGCAACCTTACCTCTGAAATGCAGATCACCGGCGCTAAACCAGTTCTTATCCGCCATACTTCGAATTACACATTTTATCCCACGCTCCATGCATGCTTTCTGTAATTCATTTTTCTTATACGAAATATCTCCGTAATCACTAATCTGAACTGTCAATCTGGAATTTCTCAAAGTATCCAATACTTTATCTGATGGAACCAACGTTCCGTTTGTGACAACATCAACAGTCTTTACCTTATTACACGCCAATGCCTTACTGATTATTTTGTCCAACTCTTTATATACAAAAGGCTCTCCACCCAGTATTCGAAATATTTGAATCGTATTAACACATTCAAACAGTCTGTCCATATATGTAAGCAACTCATCAACTTCGTAGTCTTTTGGATGTTCAAAATATGGCATCATAAAACTACAATCTTTACATTTAAGTGTGCATCTTTGAGTAACAGGAATTTCCACATGATATAAATAGACTTGATTAAAGATTTTATATTCAACGCGGCAAAACAAGCGATATAAAGGAAAAAAGCTTGCTTTTAGCTTCTCTCTGTTTATACCTATCTTTTTCCCTTTTTCCGCAACAAAAAAAATAGCTTCCTGAAAAACTTTTTTCATCTCCCCAAACCCATACAATCAGCATTAACTGCATATTTTTTCACTGTTATTATAACCTATATATAGTATTTTGTCATAGAAAAAGACGCAGATTTTGTACCTGCTTTTGTACTAAACCTACGCTCTTGATATTTCTTTTCCATACTACAAAAAATCTTAAGATTTTTCGACGGTATTTCTTAAGATTTATCTGCTATCATAGGAAAAGTCGGCAGTCTTTCAACGACAATTCTAAGCCGATGACATGGCAAATCTGCCAAATCTTTATATACGAAAGGAAATATCTCAATGTCTAAATCAAAAGACAACTCTCAAAAACTCACCTACGAAACTGCGACAGGCGAAATCGAATTCACTCTTATGAGCGACATGATGTTCCATTACGTCATGCAAAACTCAAAAAACGCATTGACCGGTCTTGTATGCGCACTAAAAGGACTATCCCCTGATGATGTACAAGATATCCTCGTTGAAAATCCGATTGACCTTAACAGCGCGGGCAAAGAAACAATCATGGACATCAAGCTCACTCTCAACAACAATGAGATTCTCAATATCGAACTCCAGGTATATCCCGATAAATATTGGATCTCGCGCTCAATAATCTACCTGTGCCGGGCATACGACAACATCGGTAGCGGCGACAATTATTCCCTCGTCAAGCCTACAACTCTATTCTGCATCACCGATCAGGAGCTCATCTCCCATGCAGAAGCAGAATTCTATGCCAAATACCGCCTTACCAACCTCAAAAATCACCATCTGTATACTGATAAATTCGGTATAAATATGCTACAATTAAACCACACAGACCTTGCTACAAAAGAAGATATCCGCAATAATCTTGTGTACTGGGCGAATCTTTTTAAAGCAACCACTTGGGAAGAATTTAAAAACCTTGCCAAAAATCATCCTGATATCGAGGAGGTGGGAAATTTGATCTTCGAACTTAATTATGATAATCAGGCCAAAGAGCTTCTTGAAGGCCAGCGCCGTTACAGAGAGCAGATGAATTCTCAGTATACCGCCGGCTATACTGATGCTGAAGAAAAATACGAACCCGAACTCGCCAAAAAGGATGCCGCTTTAGCTAAGAAGGACGCCACCATTGCCGAATTGCGAGCAGAGCTTGAAAAATATAAAAACGCAAACAAATAATATTCCGGGCTGAATTGATTTTTACAATTCAGCCCTTTTCATAAAAATCCGCGTATTTCGATACCATTTATAGTCACAAGCAGATGTCTTGGAACCTTATCTCTTTTTATCATTCTATTCTCCAAAAATGTAGAATTCTACACTTTTTCTCATTAAAAAAGCCAAAACGGTAAAAACTAATAAGAAAAATTGTAGAATTCTACATTTTTTCTTATTAAAAAAGTGCAGATTTAGTACCTACTCATGTACCAAATCTGCGCCCTTAATATTTCTTTTCCCCATCACTCTTCCGTAAACTCGAACAACTCCTCAACGGTAACTCCAAAGACTTTGGCGATATCCATCGCAAGCTTGAGCGACGGGTTGTATTTGCCGTTTTCGAGGTGGACGATTGTTTCGCGTCTTGCACCAACCATCTCTGCGAGCTCACTTTGCTTGTAACCTGCTTTTTCGCGGTATTCTTTTACCTTAGTGATAAGTGCCATAGGCTTACTCTCCTTTTTTATCAATAATAGAATAAAGGACTACTCTGACAACAGAAACAACTACAAGTGAGACCACAAGGATCCATCCGATAACATCTGTTCCAAAAGCTTCAGTATGTCCGACCGCTGCTGCCGTAAAAGCAAGTGCAACCATGATGACAACCAATATCCTGTAGCAGATGGAATTGCATTTATTCAAGTTTCTCTCGGCAAGTTCGTCAAAAAACTCTTTTTTATATTTTCTTTCTCTCATATAAAGAAACATGTAAAAAACTGCGATGGCACCACCGGTCGCGGATTGAATCATAGAATAATATTCCTTGTAATCTGATCTTGCCCACATCCAGAAATATACCGCAATAGCAATATTTCTAACCACCTTTGAAACCAAAATATCCTTCAATGTTACTTTCCTGTTCTTGTTCATTTCATGCCTCCATAATACAAAAGTGATATATTTATAACTCGTTTTGATGTTATAAATATATCACTCGCATTTTTTTAAGTCAACACAAAAAGTGAAAAATATTTCACATTAGTTTTCCAGCCACTATGCCGCGCACAAATCCAATCTATCAGAATCCTTCCATCCTGCGTTTCTTCCTCAGGATGATCCTCTTTTCCGCGCCTTCCCACTCGGCCCTTTCGTTTGCTGTTCTGATATTCAGACCGTAAGGGACAATTGCGGGTGTGTCGTCATCGTCGATGCACACTTCGGTGAGATATGCCCTGTTAAGGACGTGTCTCATGCCGTTTCGCCTGTCTTCTACATAGGTGTCAACTCGTATCTCCATCGAAGTCCTGCCGACATAAGTTATCTTGCCGATGATGACGATTATATCATCGAGCTTTGCGCCCTGCTTGAACTGCATATTGTCGACAGCCGCCGTAATAACCGGATTCCCGGAATGCCTTATCGCAACCGTTCTTGCAACTTCATCTATCCACGACATCAATTTGCCGCCAAAAAGCCTTTTTTCGCTGTTTATATCACTGTACTCAACTACTTTAGTCCACTCTGTGACTGAATCTTCCACATTCTTCTTATCTATCTGATGATCTACATGAAAAACTTTACCCATACGCCCTTTCCTCCTGGATTTTTTGTTACTATTAATTTTACCTCAAATGCCCCGACGTTTCTATCCTATTTTGACACACACGCGCAGTCACTGATAAGATAGTTTGTAGAATTGTAAAAATAGCGATAGTCATTGAGCAATTCGTATATAATTCAGATGTCAAAAGCCAAATTTCAGAAGGGAAAAGAAATGTCACAACCCAAGATCAGTGTAATCATTCCGGTTTACAACACCGCCAAATATATGGACGAATGCCTTGAAAGCGTACTGTCACAATCTTTCACAGAATTCGAAGTCATCCTCGTTGATGACGGTTCCACAGATGGCATAAGTCCCGCAAAGTGTGACGAATACGCTGCAAAAGACAGACGCGTCATCGCAGTCCACAAAACCAACGGCGGTCTCATATCCGCCTGGACCGAAGGTGTTAAAAGAGCCTGTGCAGACTATCTTTGTTTCATCGACAGTGACGACTGGATTGACACCGATATGTTTGAGAAACTCTATGCCCTCACCGATCCTTCTTTTTCCGACAGCGAGATAATCTCAGGAAACTATATTGTTGAGAAAAATAATGAGAGAAGAAAAGAAACTCAGGGGCTTGCACCCGGCGTATACACAGGAGACTCCCTTGATAAGATAAAAGAGAATCTTCTTGGAAACGAAGTCCGTCCCGTTACCATGTCCAGATGCATGAAGCTCACATCAAGAAAGCTTCTACTTGATAACATCAAATACTGCGACACTTCGATCGTAATGGCCGAAGACGTAAATATAATGCTTCCCACCATCTGCGACGCCAAAAGGCTTGTTATAGCAAAAGACAGCTATTTTTACCACTACAGACTTATCAGCGATTCAATGGCACACGGCCACAGTCAAAAGCTCTTGTCAAACCTTGAGCTCAACGACAAGACTTTCAAAGATATCCTTAGAGATAAAAAGATATCTACCGCCGAAATACAAGTTAACCGCGAATTTGTAATAATGCTCTTTGTTGCCATGAAGATTGAGCTTCGCCACAGAGCTCCGAATGTAACATCAAGAGTACGCGCAATTTTCCTCAGAGATGATATCCGCCAAAAAATATTGTCCACACATGTAGACATTTCTTCAAAAGCAAATAAACTTCTGTTTTTTTGCATGAAGCACCCGATTTTCCCTGTAGTTCAGGCTACACGCTTCATTCTTTTATCCTATGACAAAAAGACCAACTAAACTCGCCAAGTGTCCTGCTGAACAAAGAGTTGCAAAGCAACTCTTTGCGCACCGATGCGCGCAAGCTTTAGCTTGCATAATACTTCTGCGCATCGGTCGCATCCATAGCGGAGCGTTTTTTTGGATAGGAAGCTATCAAACAAAAAAGCTGCCACTTTAGTATCAGATACTATAAATGACAGCTTTGATTTTTATTATTCTCTTTTGCCCGGTAATCTCAATACGCTCCGTCCTGCCCGAACACCGCAGGAAAGGTTCTGATGATAAGCTCTATATCCTTCTTTATACTCATGTCCTGAATATATTTAAGATCGAGTTCTACCCATTGCTCCCATTTTATCTTGGCTCTTCCGCATACCTGCCAGTAACAGGTAAGTCCCGGCTTAACGACAAGCCTCTGCTTCTCATATGCGTTGCAGGCTTCCATCTGCTCATAGAGAATAGGTCTCGGCCCTACAACACTCATATCACCCTTTATGATATTAAAGAGCTGAGGAAGTTCATCGATCGAATATCTTCTGATAAACTTGCCAACATGAGTAATCCTCGGATCGTCCTTAATCTTAAAAGCATGTCCCGTCTGCTCATTCTGTTCCTGCATCTTTTCGAATAAGTCCTCAGCATTTTTGTACATACTTCTAAATTTATAAATCTTAAAGCTCTGCATATCTTTACCGGCTCTCTGCTGGGTAAAGAAAATAGGGCCTCCGTCTTCAACGAAAATAGCGATTGCTGTTATAAGAAAAACCGGAGACAATAAAACCAGCGCTACGAATGCAGCAACCACATCAAAAGCTCTTTTGACCCACTTATAGATATTGGCCTTATGATCGTAAATCTCCCAATAATTCAGCTCAATAATCTTTCTGCCTCTGATATTTACGACTCTGTCAGCCGTAACCACATTCGTTCTCGCCATATCGTCCCCTCTCGTGACTAGGATTATAAGGAACAATTACCATCAGTATATGTACCCAATTGATGTATCGGCATTTAGGCATAATTATTTTAGAGAAAATTTGAGTATTTTTTAAATAATTTTAGCGCAGTGATTGTTGTTACCTTTATCATCAATAAGTTTATTATAAACTAAAAAAATCACATTGTCACAAGAAAGCGCAGAAATATCTGCTTTTTTATAAAAGTTTAATCATATTATTACAGTGTTTCGCTGATATTTGAATTGATATACCAGCGAAACACTGCGCATTTATCAGATTTTTTTACAGATATAAAGAAGATGCGTAGAACTTCCAAGAAGTTCCCTTTTCTCTGAAAATGCAAGATACCACTTTTTTAGCGACTCAAAATCTTCATCCGAAATCTGGAACTCCGGATTCATCTCCATAGAAAGAATAAATCCGTCAACACCGGTCGTTGTGATATATTCTGTTTTCTTCCCGTTAAAAAGATCTTCAAACTCCGTGACATCATAGCCTGTAAACATCTGCTCCTTGAAATGCCTTATTTTGTAGTCTTCCGTGAAGTTCTCTTTTTCTCCGTTCTTCCAGTTTCCGTCCAGATGGTTTGCGTACATAAATGCAAAGACTGAAATAAAGGCAAACATCATAGTTCCGCCGGGCTTTGTTACTCTAATCGCCTCATCTATAGCTTTGTCCACATCCTCTCTATCATACAGATGATACATAGGTCCCAGAACCAGCGTCACATCAAAGCTGTCATCTTCAAGGCCTGTAAGCTTAGTTGCATCACCCTGCATTGGATGTATGTTTGCAATTCCCTCGCTGTTTTTCTTTAATATCTCAATGTTTTTTTCAACGAGATCTACAGCAGTGACATCAAAACCTTCCTTGGCAAGTGCTATTGAATATCTTCCCGTTGCCGCGCCGACTTCAAGGATCTTGAACTTCTTATCTAAATCCGCAAACCTGTGAATATAGTGCATTGTTGTCGCATACTCAAGCTGTCCGTGTCTTGATTCATCAAGCCTTCCATCCTCTTCAGTCTGGTTGTAATAATCAGTTACAATCTTTTCCCTGCTGTCAGACTCGCTTATCGCATTTATCCTTGTGTAGTACTTACTGTCATCCTCATGGTGGATATATGCACCATTGTTAAGCTGAGTCTTTAAACTTCCGGTATTGTCCTTGTTTACAGAAAGATAAGCTTCATGAATCCCAATCTCCCTTGCCTTTCCAAGTGCAAGTTTAAGGCCTGCCGTAGCATATCCTTTTCTTCTGTATTTCTTGGAAATGCCATATCCGATGTGCCCCGGACCGTTCCTTAGAAAGTCGTTCAGATAATGTCTTAAGTTAAATACGCCGACATACTCACCATCCACCGAAAGCACAAAAGATGTATCAGGTACAAAGCCCTCAGGAAGCCCTTTTCCCATTGACCAATTTCTTTTCATCTCGATCCACTCTAAGAACTTGTCATAATCATAGCCGTAAACACTGTTGATAAAGCCGTTCTCGTCCTCATCAAAAGTCATATACAGCTCATACGCCTTCCTGTAGTCTGAATCCTGCACTCTTATTAGTTCCATAACAATTCTCCTCTCATATATAATTAGAGCCCCACCAAACATGTACGCTTGATGAGGCTCTTAATCTCTCTGTCTTTGTGATTACTTTTTATCTCAGATATGACATATCCGAATATCCTCATCAAATATAACACTAATAGTCCCCTGATTATTGGTCACGGGATTGGGATTGGTATTAGTATTATTGTTGATGAGCATAAATTCTCTCATATCCATGTCTTCTTTCTGAAAATTATTAGTACCGATTATAATTGTCATACTATTATATGTCAACAACATATCCCAATTTCTATTATTTTTTTAATCCGAAATTCTTGCAGATGTAGGAACATTTCTTTTCGTCAATATCAATATTTATCTAAGATGTGACTTGGATTATAATATACACATAACAAATCAATAACATACATCTTTTCTGATTCTACACATTTTTTTCAGGGAAAAGATGTATTCGCGGCTGAGTTATCTCAGTCAGAATGGAGGACAACTATGACAGCAATTATTGGCGCTTCAGTTACAGCTTTGGTTGTAATACTTATTTTCGCAATGGGTTATGTAAAAGCGCCTCCGGATCAGGCATTTATCATTTCCGGACTTCGCAAAGAGCCCAGAATTCTAATCGGAAGAGCGGGCGTAAAGATTCCTTTCTTTGAAAGAGTCGATAAACTTTATCTCGGACAGATGACAGTAGATATAAAGACAGAACAGTCAGTTCCTACAAATGACTTTATTAACGTCGATGTAGACGCTGTTGCAAAGGTTCGCATCGCAACAGACAGAATCATTAACATAGGCACTGATGAAGATCCCTTAAATGTAAAAGGAATCCTTCTTGCATCAAAGAACTTCCTTAACAAGGCACCTGCACAGATTGCCGAAGAACTCAAAGATTCTCTTCAGGGTAATATGCGTGAGATCATCGGTACTCTTGATCTTCGTACAATCAATACCGACAGAGATTCATTCTCAGATCAGGTTATGCTTAAGGCTTCAAAGGACATGGATAAACTCGGTATCGAGATCATATCCTGCAACATTCAAAACGTAACCGATGAAAATGGTCTTATCAGAGATCTCGGTGCCGACAATACAGCAAGGATCAAAAAAGACGCTGCTATCGCAAAGGCACAGGCTGACAGAGATGTAGCTATCGCCCAGGCTGAAGCCGACAGAGCATCCAACGATGCGAAAGTTGCCGCTCAGACCGAGATTGCGCAGAAGAATAACGAACTTGACATTAAAAAAGCTGCTCTTAAGAAACAGGCTGATACAGCACAGGCTGAAGCTGATGCCGCTTACGAGATTCAGAAACAGGAACAGCAAAAAACAATCCAGGCAGCAACAGTTAATGCTGAGATTGCCAAGGTTGAACGTGAAGCTGAACTTAAGCAGAAAGAAGTACTCGTAAAACAGCAGGAACTTGCCGCTGAAATCGAGAAAAAAGCCGATGCCGATAAGTATCGTGCAGAAAAAGACGCTGAAGCAAAGCTCATCCAGAGACAGCGTGAAGCTGAAGCCCGTAAGTACGAACAGGAAAAAGAAGCTGAGGCTCAGAAAGCTAAAGCTGAAGCAATGAAGTACGCTGCCGAACAGGAAGCTGCAGGTATCAAAGCAAAGTACGACGCAGAAGCTGCAGGTATTGCCGCAAAAGGTAGAGCCGAAGCCGAAAGCATCAAAGCTCAAGGTCTTGCAGAAGCCGAAGCAATGGAAAAGAAAGCTGAAGCATACAAGAAGTACAACGGCGCTGCTATGGCCGAAATGATGATCAAGATCATGCCTCAGATGGCCGCTGAAATTGCTAAGCCTCTTTCACAGATCGACAAGATCAACATCTACGGAACAGGCGACGGATCAAACGGCGCAAGCCAGATTTCCGGTAACATGCCCATTGTAATGAAACAGGTTTTTGATACCATGTCAGAAGCAACAGGAGTTGATTTCGCAGAGATCATGAAAGCCGGCACATATGATGCCAAAGTCACCAAAAACGTAAACATCACCGGACTTAACGATGTCGAAGTTAAAGCAACACCTAAGAAAAATAACGATGAAGAATAAAGAATAAACAAAGTGGGCAGATTATGTCGTATGCATAATCTGCCCACAAATTTTTTAATTAGTTTTTTCTCAGGGTAAAAAAGAGAATCTCATCTTCCAAAAAATTATTTAGCGGATGCTCTTCCAATACTTTTCAGCCTCCTTAGTTTTATGTGCCAACACTTCCTTCGCCGGATAAAGCTTTTTTTCCAAGTAATTATCTATACTCTCAACAGCGCTCCGCCCCAGATCATCGCTTACGATGGGGTTAAATTCCTCTTTTGCATACCAAAATTTTATACAATCGCTAAATAAATTATTTGGATTGGCATCATATTTTTTTGCAAGCGAATATGCTTCATCAATCGTCTTTCTCATCTTTTCATACTCTTTAAGACAAGATAAGGCCAGTGCCTTAATCACGAGAAGAATAACTTTCATTTTGGATATATAGCAGATTTTTCCCAAGCCGGCTGAATCTATATATGCTACACTCCGATCAATCAGATCACAAGCATCTCTGAAATCCTTATTTTTCCCGCGCTCCATAATTGCCCATGACATATTAAAAGATAAATCATATTCCTGCATGAGATTTCGAAACAAGGCCTTTGTATATCGGTCCAATGCTTCATCCGTTTCTCCCTTTTTGTGCAGTAAGCGTGCTATGTCTATATCCGCAATCCCAAGATAATTAATCTTGCCAAACTCCGCCAAAGCTTCATCCGGATCCAAGTAGTTCTTTATTTTTGCTATATCCATCCGTATAGAAAATTCACTGCAATCAGGATCATCATTTTGCGAAAGAAGCGTTAATGCCTTTTCAAATAATTCTACCGATCTTTTTGCATCTTCCTTTTTTCCGCTTGCCAGAAAAAGAACCGCATACATTGAAGCACACGCTCTTATTATCTTAAAACTTGCAGGATAGCGAACAAGCGCCTTCTCAGCTTCAGAAACAGCTTCTTCATATTTTTGTTCCTTTGCCAAACTAAATATCCTTTGAGTTATGTCTTCAATCCTTTTTGATGACAGATTATAGCCAAGAAGTATATCCATTGAAATATTAAAAAAGTCGGCTAACTCAATCATAGTCATAATGTCCGGAACAGTACTGCCGCTTTCCCATTTTGAGACCGCGCCGACGGTGACTCCAAATGCTTCAGCAAGTTCCTCCTGTGTCAGATTCATTTCTTTGCGATATTTTTTGATATTCTTATTTAGATTAAGTTGCAATGACTGGCTCCTCCGTTTTTTCCAGAACAGGCTGTATAACCGTGATCGTTATAAGCATTACTGCAGAAGCTATGGTACTGAAGATCAACATATATGTCACGCTGATGTATGTTACAAACATGCTGATGATAAGTGAACCTATCGGCATGGCAGCTGTCGCAGAAGCACTAAAAACAGCCGATGCCCGCGCCATAAACCTGCTATCCACACATTTCATGAATTGAATATTGATCATTCCCCCGACCAACGAAGATGATGCTACCATCGCAAAAAAGCTGACACTTATCACCAAATACGAAAGAATCGCATCCCCTTTTACCAGTCTTCCACATGGCAAACAAGCCATTCCGGCCGTCAGCATCATCGCCCCGAGAATTGTAACCCTAAGCGGTGATAATACTTTCGCAAGATAAGGCAAAAGAGCTGCTCCCGCGATACCACCTATAGATGCAAATATTCCGGCAATACTCAGTAATTCGCTCCCCATCCCGAAAATTTCATCTGCAATCGGAGCTTGCAACGCATTGATCGGAATCAGCATACTGTTAAAAACAATGCATATGACACAGAAATTTCTTACTGCCGGAGTCTTTAGCATGTAAGCTATACCGTCCTTAAGCAGCTTTGCATATCCGGGATTACCGGCTTTTGCGATACACGCTTTCCGTGTAGCGATATTATCATTTTCTTTTATCAGCTTGATAAGTATTGCTGCGACTATAAATGTTGAAACATCTATGAACATCGCTGCTTCAATCCCGCTTTTTGCAATAATAAATCCGGCAACACCGTTACCGACAAGTGAGGCTACGTTGGTAAAAACAGAATTAAGACTCATACCTGCACTTATGTCTTCACGCCTAATGACCTGCGCAGTAAAGGCGGTATCTGCAGGCAAATTAAAAGATTCGATAGTCGTGATAAGCAAGGAAAAAACTGATAAGATCAGCGGATTAACACAATCAAACTTGTACAGAATAATGAACAACGATATAAGTGCAGCTCTAAGAAAATGTGTAGTAATTACAACCATTTTCTTATTGAGTTTCTCCACAAATGCCCCTGCAAAAGGTTGAACCAAAACATTTGGAAGCATATTAAGCGCAAAGACTATTGCAGACCAAGCCGCACTGTGCGTTATCCGGTACACAATCCAAATCAAAGCAATTGATTCCACCGAATCCCCAAATCTGTTGATCAGATTCGAAAACAACAATTTTCTATATTCATTATTCTTGAGGATATTACTATAAATCCCTCTACTCTTACCGTTTTCCATCGCTAAATCTCCTTCTCAACAATTGATTTATAAATTTAGCTTATAGAAAAACGGTCAATAATATAATACATCGGTTGTAGGTGTTAGGAAAAGAAAACTTTCCCAATGGGAAAGTTTTTAAAAGTGTTATGCAAGACTATTAAACATAGGCCTGTCTTCCAAGTATTCCGGCAAGTCTCGCAATTCTTCTTTTGCTTCTTTTTGAGCATTCCTTACGGTACTATTATAAATTGCGTAGAATTCATTATTTTTCTGCAACTCTGCAGGAGTCATCTGGTATCCCCATCCGTAATCACTTCCCGACAGTATCTGCACTCCGCCTTGTTCAATAACTACTCCGTATCCACCTGTTGTCAAAATAGGACATGTAACCGTAGCTCCACCTGCAAGAGGAAAACTTTTATCCGCCAAATTTTGAGATTTATCCGCATGCTTTAAAAAATAGAGCAATGTCAATTCTCCGATTCCATGTGGTATGCCTTTATTATCTTTGTTTTGAGATTTAATTACTTTTTCTGCTTGCTGATACAATCCTATCCTATCAGGTGAAACATCAGACAGATAATCAGCATGAAGTTTTAAAACCTCCCGATTTAGCTGTTCTTTTTCTATTCCTTCTTTAGCATTCGCCACTCTATTTGCCAGATCTTTTATTTCAAATACAAGTTGTTCCTTTGTTTTCTTACATCTTCCTGCTGATGGAATAATTGCCCAATTAGGCTCCCCATAACTCATTGTTATCGCCGTTGTGATATTATTGGTATTTCCAACTCCTAACAGTAAACCATTTCGCATGTTTTATCTCCTTTGCACATTAGAATGAAAACAGATAAATCTCTTCTAGTAATTTTTATATTCACTGCAGATGATTCCAAAAGCTCTATTATGTATATCGGGTTATTATAACTTCACGATTACCTCTTCTGTGCAAAAAGCTTACGTAGCTAGAAAAATATACAAAATCCATTTCTTACGATTCTTCTTTATCAAGCAATCTTTTTAGCTCTTCTATGTCAGGTAGCGCCTTCCTTAGTTCTTCTGACATATTCATCAGTATTTTGGGCAGAAGCTTCTAATAGATTATTTATCATCTCAGCTGACGTATCTAATACTGACCATTCCTCATAAAACAATGATAAAATGTGCTATCCATGTCTACGGTAACAGGGCCATCTTTCAGCAACACAGTTGCAAAGTATTTTTCTATAGCATCCCTGTTGTCCTCAAGATATTTCCCGCCCTCGGGGTATTTCATTTGCACTCTGTCAAAAAGAGCATCTGTGCTATCGAATACTAATGGCCCCGGAAGCGCTATCTTTTCTACTCTATCGAAGTTCTCTGATAAAAGCGCCTCAAACTCTGCGTCTGCCTGCCTTCTTTCTTGTCTCTTTTTAAGGGCAAAAGAAATATCTAAACCCGCTTCAGTTAAACATTTTTCCCAGAAATCGTATTCCTTCACTGCTTCTCCGTAATGATTCACAGAGAACATACCGCCTGGCGCCAGCACTTGCGCCACATTTTGGATAAAGTAAGCATCATCATGCAGATAAGATAATAGATAATGTGCAATAATCTTATGATACTTCTTCTCTCTTATCTTTTCCCACGTCTCATCTTTTTCAAGATTACTGAAAAAGATCTGAATATCAGATCCTTCCGGAAGCGTCTCTCGATTATCCTCCAGATAATTGTAGAGATCATCAGCCCAATTTCCGTGAATGTCTACACCTAATACATTGAAGCCCTTGGGAATACGATCCCAGTTCTTTCTCCACAAAAGGCCGTAGCTGCAACCGAGGTCAAGGACAATATCATTTTCCCCAAATGATAAAGAATTAAAAATCTTTTCATACCACTCAATTCCGTCTGCCGCGTGATCCGCAGCATACCATCTGCGCTCATCCGCCCCCTGACTCATTTCCATCTTCCTGATAATGTCTGCAATATCGTCCCAGTCAGGATTTTCATCGAATCTTGCAAGCGCTGATTCTATGCACTTTGCAGCCTTTTGAAGCTCATATATTTTCTGATTCATCATTTCAAGCTGTTTCTCGAGGATTTCTCTTATAGAACTCTGTTCATCATTCTCAAGACTGCTCTTAATCTCTTCAAGACTAAATCCAATATGCTTGAGCGCAATAATCTTTTCAAGAATTATCAGTGAGCTTTTGTCATAGAGTTTGTAATTGCCATCGGAATGCCCAACAGGCTTAAGCAGCCCTTTTTCATCATATATACGAAGCGCCTTAGTTGATACTCCTGCCTGCTTTGCAATTTCTCCCGATGTCATTTTTTCCTTCATACTGATGCCCTCCTTTTTAGGTAAATGCATTTTTAGAAACTAAGTAATACAGCTGATTCGTACGTACTTCATCCTGTGATTACTTAATGGTAAGGGCTGCCCCAAGGGCAAGGTCAATGCTTTTTCATAATTATTTAACTATTTTCTTCAGATATTCCTTCATCTTGAATGCACAGAAATATGGGAACGTATATATATCATTTGCATGTCCCACATTAAAATCTCCTAGTTTTATTCCATATGTAATATCACTGTAATTCTCACTCTTAATGAGTGTAGACAAAGACTTTGACTGGTTGGTATTGGACTTAACCTCAACAGGTATAAGATCATTCTGAGTTCTTACAAAAAAATCTTCTTTCAACGTAGAATTTTCCTTTTTGTAATAAAAAAGTCCCAATCCCTGCTTAATAAAGGCCTCTGCCACAAAATTTTCATATAAAGCACCTTTATACACTCCAAGGTTTTTATTAACTCTAAGATCTTCCTGAGCTTCCTCATCCAGCGCGGATACCAATAATCCGGTATCCGGATAGTATAGCTTATATTTACTCTCCTCAATATTTCCCTTTAATGGCAGTTCAGGATACTGCAAGCAATTACACTCTGTTATAACGCCTGCATCAATAAGCCATTCTATACATCCTGTATATTCTCTTGATCTCGCATTTTTCCCAAGCTTATTAAATTGGAACTTCTTGTTTTCTTTGGCCAACTGAGCCGGAATACTTCTATAAACACTTATTATCTTTGTCTGATCAAGACCTTCCGCGTACTTTCTTACGTCCTCTTCATAATCAAGCCTGATCTGTTCCTGTACATCAAGTGTTCCTGAGAATGTTCCAGACTCAATATATAACTTTACGACCTCGGGCATTCCTCCAAGCACACTGTAATCCAGGAATAAACTCTTAAAGACAGTAAGCTCATTGTCATTAAATGGCTTAATCTCAAGCATATGCGATAATATGGAATCAATCTGTTCCTGGCTATAACCTTTTGCCCAAAGAAACTCTTCAAAATCCATGGAATACATCTCATAATCCGTTTTTGAGCCAACACTGTTACTATGAATCTTTTTATAATTTATTCCCAACATGGAGCCACTACAGATAACATCATATTTACCGTCTATCCTAAATGACTTGAGCGTTGTTGCAACATCAGGGTTTTCCTGTATCTCATCAAAAATAATAATGGTTTTGCCAGGCACAAACTTTAAAGATGGATCAGCTAATGATATATTCTTTATTACACTTTCCACATCATATCCATCTGCAAGGATTTGCATAAATTTTTTCTCTAAAGCAAAGTTTATATATACAACATTTTCATAATTTCCCTCGGCAAAATGCATGATTGATTCGGTTTTTCCAATCTGTCTTGCGCCTTTTACTATCAGAGGCTTATGCTCAGGATCTGCTTTCCAATTATTTAGATAGTCATCTATCTTTCTTCTGTAATACATTTTGTCAACCTCCAAAATAATGCTATCACAAAAAAATAGGCACTTCAATCATTTTTCACACATTTTATGAGTCACTTATTACAACCTATAACACATTTCATTATTATTGTTATGACGCCAGCATCATCAAAGTGCAAAAACAAAGTATTGACATACCATATATACCGTAGTAGTATACTACGATAGGCATAGTACGACACACATAGTATAACAGATATAGTAAAGGAATGGAGAAAAAATCATGAATATATTAAAAATGATAGGTAAAGTTCTTGCAATGCTTCTTGGAGTCGTGATTGTTCTTTTATCGCTCACATCTATTCACTACAGGTTTAAA
>JAEEGK010006295.1_pt1 | contig 28600 bp, 29 predicted proteins | sample 8958771 | NCBI WGS metagenome assembly JAEEGK01 (sample SAMN16246547, study PRJNA631951) | gut metagenome | biome: gut microbiome; feature: rumen; material: SC-attached | host: Bos | place: Iran: Karaj | collected 2018-10 | reverse complement strand
CAGCGCAGTTACAAACAAAGCATCAACCTGCACACCATATACAAGTCCCAGTATTGAAAATATACCCAATACAAAAAGTGTATCATGCACCAATCCCAAAATTGCCGCAAGTGCATAATCAAATTGGAATCTGAATGTTAAGTAAGCAATGATGCCCAAAAGAGCCAGTGATAAAGCTATCAGCGAGTTTTTAAACAATTCCGCACCCAAAGTCGGGCCTACAGAAGCGACTTGCACCAAATCAGGAGACTTGAATTCGGAATTCATAACATTTGTAATCTTATCCGCATCATCTGATTTTTCATCAATAAACTTTGTTCTAACTGCCAGAATAGCCTTTAAATCAGTATTTTCTGCGTTGTTAACATTGATTATTTGCAATGCCGGTTTTTCAATTCCTGCCGTTTCAAGACTTTTCCTTACAGAAGCCAGCTTATCATTTGTAATATCTTCTTTAACGCTATACTGCAAAGTTGTACCACCTGTATAGTCAATTCCGACTCTTATCGGAGTATGTGTATCATAAGTTATCATTGAATATACCATTGAACATATCCCCGGGAGAAGTAGAATCGCTGATATACATAAACACAACCATCTGTATTTTACTATGTCTAATTTTAATTTCATTTCTTTATCCTTTTCTTTACGTCATTTTGAATTTATTCTAGAGTCCTAGACTTGTAAGATGCTGAAACGAGCTCAGCATAACATACATTTACCCCTAATCTAATATACCGAATTTTGCTTTTTCACGCTTTGTTTCAACTGCCTGGAATCCTTCACCAATCTCTTCCGGCTTCAAACCAAACATTGCCGGATTCTTAAGATTTCCAGTACCAAATGCAAGGTGCATAAAATTCTTTGTAATTGTTATTGCACTGAACATTGAAACAATTACACCGATTGCAAGAGTTAACGCAAAACCTTTTACAATACTCGTTCCGCAGCAATAAAGAATTATACAAGTGATAATTGTTGTCATATTCGAATCAAAAATACTTGTAAATGCTCTGTCAAAACCTGAGTTAATTGCAGTAAATAAGGTTCTTCCTGCTCTTAACTCTTCCTTTGTTCTCTCAAAAATCAATATGTTAGCATCAACCGCCATCCCGATTGAAAGAATAAAACCGGCAATACCTGCAAGAGTAAGCGTTACAGGAATTGCTTTGAACAATTCAAATAAAATTGTTCCGTATATAATAAGCGCTACATCCGCAATTAACCCTGGTGCTCTGTAATAAAGCGCCATAAATATCATAACAAGACCTAAACCTATAGCACCTGCTATTTTTGATTTTGCGATACTGTCTGCACCAAGTGTAGGTCCGACAGTATTTTCTTCAATAATCTTAGCCGGAACAGGCAAAGCCCCCGCATTCAAAAGATCGACCATTTTCTTGGCTTCTTCATAAGCAAATCCGCTATCACCACCTGAGATTTGAGCTCTACCGCCTGTAATAGGCTCTCTTATAACAGGAGCTGACTGAAGTTCCCCATTAAAGAAAATAGCCATTTGCTGTCCTACCATATTTTTGGTCAATGTAGCAAACTTCTTAGTGCCTTCACCATTAAATTCCAAATCAACAACCCACTGTCCGTTTTGAGAATTTGTACTCAAATTAGCACTATTCAAATCTTTACCTGTAAGCCCCGTACTTTCCCAAGATTCTATGCCGTCTTTCATAACAGGTTTTCTGAAATCCAGTTCCGCAGTTTCACCCAAATACGCTTTTGCCTGATTTAAATCCGAAACATCAGGTATTTCTACTACAAGTCTTTTTTCACCGGAACGTTGTACTACAGTTTCAGATACACCAAGCTTATTTACACGATTTTCAATCGCAAACTGCAAACTTGACATCATATCCGGCGTAATGTGTGAAATCGTATCCGTGGTTTGAGCTTCAAGAACTAATCTTGAACCGCCAACCAAATCAAGACCGAGTTTTGTAGGCTTAGTGCAAATCGTTACAACAGAAACTATAACAATCAGAACAATCGCCCAAAACAGTATTAGTTTGTTCTTCATTTATATACTCCTTTATATCCTATATTTTAATTATAATTCAAACAAAACTAAAATAAATAGAATAAGAGGAGATAAAAAAATTAATGCCTTGTGTCCAAAATAGCCATCGCAATTATACCTAACCCTAATAACGCCATTGTGGCCATTCCCAAATTTTCTGCAGCTACCAGTTCTCTTCTTTTGTCTTTTAATTCTTGAACTATATTATCCAGTCTGTTTTCAGGATATGAACCTAAATTGTAGCATGGTACAAAATTACCATTCTTCTTAAAAAAACCTAATTCTATTTTTAATTCATCTTTATAATCGCCACTTGACAGTAAAAAGTGGTCGCCTTTTGATTCAAGAAAATTATGAAAATTCTTACCTTTTCTAAAAACTGACCCGTCAGTTTTTAGTTTATGTTTGACGGTTTTAATCATCCTTTTCTGTACATCAGTCGGATTAAAATTCAGCGGAGTATAAACCCCTTGAAAAGTATTTTTCTGGATAGAGCAAACCTGCATAAAACCTCCTTATATTGAATCTAAAGTAAACATCAACTCTGCTTTCTCAGCTTTTGTCAGTTCAACCAACGGACGTCTCACATATTCTTCTATCAAGCCCTTGCTTGCAAGAGCAGCTTTTACGGGCACAGGATTTGACACCATGAATAATTTCTTAAATACAGGGAATAATTTTATGTGCATATTCTTAGCTGTTGTAATATCGCCGGTTTTAAAATTTCTTACCATAGATTTTATTTCGTTTCCAAAAAGATGTGATGCAACAGAAATCACACCGTGCGCACCTAATGAAAGCATCGGAAGAGTCAGGCTATCATCACCTGAATATATAGCGAAATCGGCAGGACAAAGGGTCCTGAGCTCTGTTAAAATATCCATATCAGAATAACTCTGTTTTAAAGCCACAATATTTGAATATTTTTTTGCCAAGGTTTTAACGGTTTCCGGCTGCATATTTATACCTGTTCTTGAAGGAATATTATATAGAATTACAGGTAGTTCTACAGCCTCAGCAACAGCTGAAAAGTGCTCAATCAACCCGCTTTGAGATGGCTTATTATAATAAGGCACAACAGATAAAATAGCATCAGCACCTTCTCTTTCAGCCCTCTTTGACATCATTACCGCAGTTTCAGTAGAGTTTGAACCAGTTCCCATTATAACTTTGCCTCTATTATTAACAGCACGTTTTGCGCTGCACATTATTTCAATTTCTTCATCGAAAGTCAATGTCGGAGATTCACCGGTTGTTCCTGTAACCAAAATAGCATCCGAACCATTTTCAACCAAATATGAAGCAAGAGCTTCCACTTTTTCGTAATCCACTTCCCGCTTATCATTAAACGGCGTTACCATTGCTGTTATTACTTCTCCTGCATCATATCTCATAATTTATACTCCTCTCATTTTTTACCGCTCTAATATAATATTACTAAATCTCAATGAATTCATGAACTTCTAACATATCTTTTCCTTTTTGAAATAGCCCTAGCTGAGATGTTCCATATTTATGCCCGACATTAAATTTGTATCGATATGCCGTATTTGATAACATTGTAATCTTATTTTCATGCATCAAATCAATTAGTTGATTTAATTCTTCCATACAAATCGAATTTCCGTCTTCTACAATCTGTACATTTATAAAATAATCAAGCGGAGAATTTGATTTTATTAGTTTAAAGAATACCGTAAGAACTCCGTCAACCAGATTAAAATTGTTAAATGAATATAAAAATCCGTTTCTATATTTTACAGGATACACACCCGTTTTTTCAGTTAAAAATTCCTGCATTATTTTCATCTGCTCATCAAGATTGAACCCCAGCTCCTGGTGAGTAAATTTCTTTTTCAATTTTGCTGATACAAATATTTTGTATTCAATATATTTTTTTTCTATATTTTCTTGCGTTACTTTAAATTCAGTATTATAAATCTTTTCCTGAGTTTTTTTTATAAATCTGTGAGCATCATCATATTTGTCTTCTAGTTGCTCTAATAACATGATTATTAGATTGCATAAATAAAACAGACCCACATAAATACAAACAGCAATAAAGTATTTATACTCAAATAATGCACCGAAAGCATCGATAGCACCATCACTTACACACTTTCCAATGCTGACAAAAAACTCTAAAACCGGTTTAAAAAAAGTCAGCCAGAGATAATGTCCATTTGTTAAATTCTGTATCCAATAAAGAAGATGCAGTAATAAAAAAAACATCATTACTATTTTTATGAAATATACAATATTTTTTAATAATGCAAATATTTTTAATATTAACTTATGCATCTAATCCTCCAAATAAATATTATCAATTAACCTTACACCTTCAACCCTGCATGCAATTAGTGCGATTGTTGAATTATCGGCCTTTTCCTGTTCTTCAAGTGTATACTTATTCATTAGTTCCAAGTATTCCAGCTCATGATGATTGTTTAAGAATGAATATGCAGTTTCTTTTAGTGCATTTACATCTGTAATTCCTTTTTTATAGCATGCTTTAATATTATTTAGAATTCTGCTTAAAACCAGTGCGTCTTTTTTACCTTCGTCTGAAAGGTATTTGTTTCTTGAACTCAAGGCAAGTCCTGAATCTTCTCTTACTATAGGACATTGAATAATTTTTACAGGCACATTTAAATCATTTACCATCTTGTTTACTATAACAACTTGTTGTGCATCTTTTTGTCCGAAAAATGCATAATCAGGTTGAACTATATTGAAAAGTTTGAGGACAACTGTGCACACCCCGTCAAAATGACCGGTTCTTGTCCTACCGCAAAGTTTATTGACATAAAAAAACGGAGGACATACATACGTCAGTACGTCATTTGAGAGCCTTTGCCCCTCGCCGTACATCTCTTTCGCAGAAGGCGCAAAAACAACATCTACACCTTCATTATCACAAAGTTCTGTATCATTATCCAAAGTTCTCGGATATTTATCGAAATCTTCCGAAGGACCGAACTGTATTGGATTAACAAAAACCGATACTACAACCTTATCGCATGTTTCTTTTGCCTTTTTTATCAGACTTACATGCCCGGCATGCAGAGCTCCCATAGTTGGCACCAGCCCGATAGTCAAACCGTCCTTGCGCCACTTTCTGACTTCGTCTCTTACTTCTTGTATATTATTTAACAACATAACCATTCCTTTAAACAACGTATATTATACCATAAGATAAGCATCATTTTAAAGTAAATTTTTCAAAAAATAAGCTCGGAAACACCGAGCGTTTTGGGTTTAAGATTTGTATATTTTTGAGTCTACGCTTCAATAAATAAACGTCTGCCAACAATATTCGGCTGGTTATTGTAATAACCCGCGAAATATCCGCCAACAACGGGACGGTTTTGTCCGTACGTTACAAACGGATTTGTTGTATTTGAATTAACAAAAGGGTTATTTGAGGCAAAAGGATTGGACGAAGAACTATGAGTATTTGTTCTTGTTATTTGCCCTGCTTGAAATGACGGCTGTGCCGTTAATACATTTGTTAAAAAGTTTACTATTCCTGTCATAATCAGACCTTTCTTGTTTCCATGGCTTTCTTAATGACCATTTTTGAAATGTCAACTATTCTATCGGCAAAATTTTTCAAAACTCAAATTTATTTTATAAAACATCATCCTTACAGATGAAAATTTGTAGGTATAAAACTTGCACAACAGAAAAAGAGGATGACTTTTGGGTCATCCTCTTTTTTTATCTATTATTACCAGTTTATTTTTTTGGTATATATGGTCTGACTACTGTGACTGATCCGTCTACGTTCTTACGAACTCCTGTATCTATTTCATCGTCTAAGTCTGCTGCGAATGCTACCGGTGTATATACCTGCCCTGCGTCGATTGCCTGCGATACCATATCTCTGTTTAGATTATTTAAGATCTTTACGTTGTCGTGATCACGAGGGTCGATGTTCGGATCTGGTTGTGGTTCCGGTCCAGGAGGAGTCGGTGGATCCGGTGGAGTCGGTGGATCCGGTGGTGTTGGAGGATCCGGTGGAGTCGGTGGATCCGGTGGTGTTGGTGGATCCGGAGGTGTTGGTGGATCCGGTGGTGTCGGAGGATCCGGAGGTGTTGGTGGATCCGGTGGTGTTGGCGGATCATCCGGTTTCGCAGGAGCCTTGATTCTTGTATTGTCTGCGGTTTGAGTTCCTACGTTGTATCCGTTCGGTTCTTCTTCCAACATACCGTATGTAATCTCTGTATCACCATCTATTACGGTTGGCTCAGTACCGTTTATCCTTGTATAGTGCAACGTATAATTTCTTGATTCAAGAGGCAATGTTAACAGTTTGGTTTCTCCGCCGATATTTACCGTACCTGCATTTACATTGTCTTTTAGTTCAATATTGCCACCCAATGGGTCGGTTGGACTTACTGCTGTTAAGTATACATTTCCTGCATTTACATTATTAACTGTCATATCGTTATTGGATTTGATGTAAACTGATGCATTCGGTGTCGTTTCAATCTTTGTTATGTCTCCGCCTGCTATATTTGTATATGCGTGTGCTTGAATATCTGCAGGAATATGCGTGTAATTTTCCATTAAGCTTATTATTCTTGCTGTACCGTCTACTGTTTGTCCTTGGTTATTTACATATGTTCCGATACCGCCAATGTATCCGTTTGCCTGGAATTGATACTCATTTGCTGTTAAGACAGCTTTATCATCTGTTAATACATTCAAACTGTCTGATGTTAATGACATCTTGTCCGCTTGTGTATCTATTGTTACCATTACGTGCCCATCGTGTGCGTGTGCATCTAAATCTCCGTGAACTTTTAAGTTCCCAGGTAACAACTGCTGTTGTTCAATGTTATAGTTACCTATGTGAATGTTATGAATTGAATCAATGTTCATATCTCCGCCAACTTCACAATCTCCGATTACGTGAACAAAGTGTTTTACATGTTGGTTCGCTCCTGCTGTAGTTGTTAAGTTAGCATTTCCGCCTACATTGATATCTTTTACTTCAAGAAATCCACCTGAATTTGCCATTTGAAGATTTCCGTCTACATCAGCATTCCTTAAGTACATTACATTACCATGACCTACAAATAATGCATTATGACCCATATTTAATGCGCCATCAGAATTTACATTCAAATCGCCGTTTACTGTAAATCTTTCTCCATTATTTGTATAGTTTAATGCTACTATACCGTCTGAATCTACTGTCATATTCCCGTTTACTTTTCCACCGTTAACTACTTTCGTATAGTCTTTGCCGGCTACTATGTATACATCGCCGTCAACGCTTACTGATTCAAGTCTCACCCCTTTGTTATTGGCACCATTGTTGGTGGAAACTAAGTAGTTTTCACCGTCTCTGGTTACAAGTTTGAATCCTTGATTAGCTGTTATTGCAGCCCTTACTACATTAATATCCGGAGCAGTAAGATTGAACTCACCGCCTACATTAAAAGTAGAATCTTTGATTGTTATACCTGCTGTCGCAGGTGTATCTAGTCCTCCAATTCCGGTAACGTCATTACCATCATGCAAGGGTGCTACTGCTTGTGTTGTTAACATTAAATCGCCCGCAGTAGTGAAGTGTGCTCCGTCATACAACATACCGCTTGGGTTTGAAATAATTAACTTTCTAATGCCTGAATTAGCATTTACGTTTCCGTAAAAATGTGACATTTGCCCGCCTGATACAGTATTTAATACCGTTAAACCTTTTGCACCATTCACCGCATTAAAGTTTAGTGTCTCTTTTGCGCCTACATTTAATGTGTTCCAGTCAACGTGAGCATTCCCATTAAATTTTAATGTTGCAGAATTTTTTCCAACATCCATTCCGGCATAACCACCTGCCGTTGAATTAATTGTTGCATCAGCTAAACCTGCTGCAGAAACGATTGACATTGAAGCAAACATTGTTGCAACTGCCAAAGCTGATAATTTTCTTGATAAGTTTCTCATATTTTAAAATCCTCTTTTTCTCTACGTATATATATAAAGTATTTGAGTTTTCAAAAATTGCGCATTTGTTAAAAAAAGTTAACATGAATTTTCTCCTTAAATGCTAAATAATACCTAAAAGCATTAACAATACTGGAAAAATTAATTCACTTATTCCAACAAAAAGCTTAATAAAATTTTACAATAATATTGAGGAAAATGAAACTATTTCAATAAAAACGCTTAATGTTTTTTTACAATTGACCTTAACTATCAACCTTACGCCAAATATTTTTGTAAAGTTTCTTTATCAAAAACTTCTATACTTTCTCTGGAATGAATAAATACCAAGCATGACACTAGTGATTTGAAAGATTGGAAATCATCATACGCAAGTTTCTGACGCAGATCAGTCATGTTATTTGCCATAAACTCAGTAATAATTGTTTTGTCGTTATAATACAATTCAGATAAGAATTCAAATGCCTCTCTGGTCTTTATTCCTTCTATATATATCAAATCCGGATTTTGGAACTCAATAAACCTTAAAGCCTTGTCAATATTAAAACCTATATTTTCGTTCAATTCGCATTGATGAACGTATTTGAGTTCATACTTAGCTATTGATTCTATAGTCATGACATTTTTGTGAATGTTATCAGTTTCCATCAATAAAGAGTATATAATATGCGTTTTTCCGCTTAATGGAGAACCGCAGACAAGAATAATCCCCGGTTTTTCTGCAGCTCTTAATAACAAATTACGCTGTTTTTCATCAGATATAATTTTATCCAGCTTTTTAGGGGGTTTATATATTTTCAATGAAATTCTCTCCCCCATGATAGTCGGGAACGAGGAAACCGAAGCAATAAGAATAGTATTGTCTACTTTAAAGCATAATTTTCCGAGTTGCGGAATTTCACAAACTGATGGATCAAGATTAGACAAAACTTTCAGTTTTGAAACAAACGCAGAGTTCAGAATTGAAGGAATTACCCCCTTATCATAAGTTTCACCATGCTGCTTGAATACAACCTTTAAGCCGTCTTCTACTTGCTCAAAGTTCAATTCATGTATATCATTGAGTATTGCTTGCTTCAATATTGCACGTATAACTCTTTGTATATGTTCTTCACCTGAATCATCCTTATGAAGTTCTTCCGTCCAGTCGAATTCTTCGGCATTATCTTCCGTTGTTATATCATCTACCGTATCTGCTACATTATAATATTCTTCAATTTTTTTTATTATGCTGGGTTCAGATGCAATGACAGGTTCAATTGAACATTCTGCTGTCTCAATTATTTTATCTATTGCAAATAAATCCAAAGGATCCGCCATCGCAACAGTCAAGACATCTTCTATTTTAAACAGAGGAATTATACGATATCTCCGTGCATCCGTAAAGGTAATATAAGAAAAACATTTTGGGTCAGGCGAATAATCTTCCAAATTTACGTATGGGATATGAAGTTTAGTTTCAAGAAATTTAAGTAAAGTTTCCTCATCAAGAATCCCTGAATTAATCAAAGCTTGCCCTACATTAATGTTCTGTACGCCTGCAAGTTCTTCCGCTTTTTCCAATATTTCGTAAGAAACAATGCCGTCGCGCACAAGTTCATATTTTAGTTTTTCTAATGTTTTATTATTTACAGTCGTTTCCATTCTTTATACTACTTTTCTAAAACCGTTAACTAATTTGCTTAAAAACCCTCTTTTCACTGCTTTATTTTGCAAAATTAATATGTCATGCTTTGCCAAAGTTTCTCCCAAAATAAAGCGCGGAAGCTTCATTTCATAAGGTACAGGGACTTTCATAGGTTCAAGTGGCGTTGTAAAAATTGTTACCGGTAAATCCGAAATACCAAAAATTTTTCCCATAATTTTAATCCTCCTTTTCTCCCAGATATTCTTCAACTTTTTTAACAATCTGGTCCAGCTCAAAAGGTTTTGTTATGTATTCGTTAACCCCTGTTTCTTCACCGATTGCCTTATCTTCAAGTTGAGAACGTGCTGTCACCATAATAATTGGAATATCTTTGTACTTATTATCATATTTTAATAAACGACTAATCTTGTATCCGTTAATTTTCGGCATCATAACATCAAGAATTATTAAATCCGGCATGATTTCCTTAGCCAGTCTTAAGCCGTCTTCGCCATTGAAAGCTGTGTAGCACATAAAACCTGATACTTCAAGAACGAACTTCAGGCTTTCAACTATATCCTGCTCATCATCCACGATAAGAATCTTTTTCATGTACTTCCCCCTCAATCTCGTACGAATACATTATATCACATCCTTCATAAACATTCTTCTTTTGTTCCGCTAAAGAGCTGATTTTCTTCTTTAAAAACTCAGCAGAAGGTTTATCACCATCAACTATAACCATTGACAAAGATGTCATGCCTTTATGTTTTTCTATCAAAGAATTTGCCATATATGTTTTATTCAAAAGATTTTCTTCCTGCAGCAAGTTTTCTATAACTTTGTCAGTTGATTTTATGGTGATAATTGCAACTGTACTTAAATTCGCTTTTGCTTTTTGAATTAATTGTTTTTTTATCATATTGAAGTTACTTTTATCATTTGCGACAGGTACTACAAAATAGAATCGAGAACCCTTGTTGATTTCACTGTCACACCAGATTGCACCATTATGAGATTCCATTAACTGCCTTGCAATAGGCAATCCCAAACCTGATCCCCCTACTTTCCTTGAAAGCGAATTTTCGATTTGAGCGAATTTGTCAAACACATGGTTTAAATCTTTGCGTTCAATACCTATTCCATGATCTTCCACACACACCAACAAATAATTACCCTGCAGGTTTTTTATATCTTCTTCAAAACATTGGTCATAATGAAGTTCTCTTGCATTAACGACTTTTGTAAAAATCTCTATTTCACCTGAAGGAGTAAATTTAATTGCATTGGAAACCAAATTTGTAAGAACTTGCTCAAGCCTGTTTGAATCTGCATAAATTTCTACTGTTTCTTCAGATGGGGTGTATTTAATTTCTAATCCTTTCTCTCTTGCCATTTCTGTTAAATTATTTTTTACATACTCAATTACAGGCTCAATATGTGTAAGTTCAAACTTGAAGTCCATTTTTCCGGCTTCAATTTTTGAAATATCGAGTAAATCATTAATAATTCCCGATAATCTTATTGCATTCCTTTTCCCCATAGAAACAAATTTTTCAATATTTTCACTCATTTCGCCGGCTTTTCCGCTCAAAATAATGTCCATAGCATTTTTAATTGCGGTTAAAGGTGTTCGGAGTTCATGAGAAACTATCGAAATAAATTCGGATTTGAGTCTTTCCAATTTTTGTAGTTTTCTGTTTGTAGCTTTTAGTTCTTGTGTAAAGGATGCACTTTGGAGTGGAATTGTAACCTGCTGAACCAACGTTTGAAATACTGTTGCATCTTCTGTTGAAAAGGACTTATCTCTATATATTTCTACAAATCCGTAAAACTCCTCATTTTGCATAATGGGCGCAAACATATTGTCATAGCGCAAAACAGAAAAGTCATATTCATTGATATTATGCTTTATATTTTTTTCTATCTTCAAGTTCCCTATCTTAATATCAAATGGCGGATCGGCAAGCAGTGATTTATAACTCAAAATGGCCCTCAATTTAAGTGCTTCAAGCAATCTGTCAGAAATCTTGTGCAAAGAATTAATTATTAAAACAGGTTCTCGTTCCGAACGAAATGTTAAAATACAAGAAAGCTCCGGGCTTAAAGATTTTTCAATGCCTTCATTCATGATTTTTAAAAGCTTATCTTTATCCAAAGAGCCGGCTAATTGTGAACTCGTATTATACATAACATTTAACTGATAAAGACTTCTCGCCAATTCCTGATTGGCTTTTGTCATTTTTATCAATGACTGCCTCGTTTTTAGGGCAGAATCAATTGTTATGGACAAAAGTTTTTTGTCTATCGGCGTTTTTATAAATAAATTTACGTTATGAGTAACATCTTTATTGTGTTTAGTTTCTCCTAAAATTAATAAAATGACAACGGGATATTGTTTAATTTTTCGGCACAGAGCCTTAAAGTCTAAACCTGTTAAATCTCCGTCTATAATTACTATATCAGGCTCCTCGACTTTGAGGCTGTCAAAAATAAGTGTTTCATCCGTGGTCGAAATTACTTCGTCAGAAGAAAACACCTCCCTGATAATTTTTTCTTTTTCACTATCCCCGCTAATTAACAAGAACTTTGTCATGGCAATATAATACCAAAAATGCCGAATTAATGCAAAAGTGATAAATTATTAGAGCAATATACTCTGTTAACAAAAGTTTCCATCAACAACTTTTATTATGACTCGTCGCAAGATTTCATATTGCAATTATTTATGATTGCCGCAGGTATCACTAGAACACCGCCGGTTACACAATTCAAACCCAGAGATTCTATTCTTTGCTTCACATTTGCATGTTTATCAAATACCTTAATACATGTGTTTGATGTGTACTCTACTAAGCCGAGAGTTGATGCTTTTACACCGCTCCTTGCACTTCTGTAAGCGTTTTTATACTGCCATTGTTTAAATTTGCTCCAAATACCTTTAAAACTTTTAAAACCTTTTAAGCCTTTGAATTGTTCAGCAACCTGTATTTTTTTAGGTATTGGTATGTTTTTAAAATATTTTGTGAAAAATCCCATATCGAAACCATTGACTATAATCGCATGGAAGAAACCATCTCCGGCGACCTTCATAGCGGTACCGATGTTTAATGCATCCGGATTAACTATTTGTCCTTTTTTTACGCCTGCAGTTAATGTTTCTGCAGCTTCAACTCCTAAAGGTATAAACATGGAAACAATTTTTGTATAAGGACAATTCGATAAAATCTTTGGTATAATGTACTTCAATAGTACTTCATATGCAATACCTGTACTCATCTTATTCATGGTACAGTCTACACGGTTTTCATATGAACCAAATGCATATACATATTTTTCCATTTTGGTTTGACCATCTGTATTCTTGTCTGACAAAGTACTTTCGTAACACTTTATACTATCGTATGAAAATCCGGTTTTTGTAGCATATTTATATACTTTAAGCAGTTCTTCCACCCCACCTTCAGCTTCCAAATCTATATTTAATAATTCATCCAATAATATATTTTGAGATTTTAAATTATCTATAATTTCGAAAGAACTTTTGACATTGCTGCCCAAAAATTGATCGCAAAAGGCTGATACGTCTTCACTTTCTACATCCAATCCAATTTCCATTAACAATTTTGGAACCTGCATAATATCTTGAATCCCAATTGTTCTGCCTTCTTTAATTAATCCTGCATTTTCAAGCACTCCCGCAATTTCAGGCCCAAATAATAGAATCCATGCATCAATTTTATTAAGATTTTTCTTATATATACCATATGAATCAAGCTGTTCTATCATATTATTATTTGATTCTTTGATTGTTTTTACTGCGATATTTAATGCTTCACGTATCTTTTCAATATCATATGTTCCGTCAGCTTTTATAGGTAGAGATTTTAATAATTCCTCATCAGATGTTCTATTTAACATCAAAGTATTTGCTGACATGTATAAATAATCTTCCGGTACTATTTCTCTGGCCATACCCGGAGCGTGTTTAAGCATGAATTCATTTATTACATCTAATTTCAAATCTTTTATTACAGGTTCGGCCTTAATTGTTTCCCGAATAGTTTCGGGAAGAGACTCATTAACTTCATACCCATTTGTTATAAGTTTATCTTTTATTAATTGCGGTTTCCTTTGCATGTATAAATTATCCATCACATGCTCGTCTGCTTTAATTCCAAATGTAAATTCAAGCGATTTCGTTTCCGTTTTTTCATTAGAGCCTGAGGACTTTAATAACTCTCTAAAATAAGAGGGAACTTCTTCCATACTGACTGAATTATCAACAAATACATACGGATGCTTTTTCCTTTCGGAAGCTACTTGTTCGCTGAGTTTATATTGATAAAATAAATTTGAATTTGTTGTTTTTATGCTACTCATATATATAATAAGTATATATTATGTAGATAATTGCCTTTTTGTTTAACATTTGTTTACATTTTAAAATATTTTCAAATTATTTTATTAGCTTTGTTTTTTCACTTTCTTCAAGGTCAAAGGTTTCTTTTTGGGATGGGAAAAGGCCTTCTTTTACCTCTTTTATATAAGAATTTACACCTTGTAAAGCAGTATCGTGAATATTGGCGAACTTTTTGATAAATTTTGGCGTAAAATCGGTAAATTTACCCAGTATATCATCAGTAACAACTATCTGCCCCGAACAATACTTACCGCCACCAATTCCAATTGTTGGAATATTAAGATTACGTGTAATATATTCAGCACTGACTTCCGGCATGAGTTCAAGAACAACCGCAAAAGCCCCGGCTTCTTCAAGCTTTTTGGCACAAATTAGAATTTTTTCTGTATTATCAGCTGTTTTACCCTGAACTTTGTGTCCGCCTATCGTATTCATCATTTGCGGAGTAAATCCTAAATGCCCTAATACAGGTATTCCGGATTCTACACATCTTTTTGTGAGCTCAATTATATGGTCATTACATCCTTCCAGTTTAATTGCATGTGCTCCTGATTTTATCATCTTTGAAGCATTTTCAAGACCTTGTTCAATAGATAAGTTGTAACTCATAAATGGCATATCTCCAATTATAAATGAGTTTTTTGCACCCCTTGCAACAGCTTTTACAAAAATCAGCATTTCATCAATTGTAATGTTATATGTATTTTCATATCCCAGTGCCACCATAGCAAGCGAGTCACCGACGAGAATGCCGTCAATACCTGCCGAATCAAGAACTTGCGCTGTGGAATAATCATAAGCAGTCAGCATTGCGATTTTTTCGTTGTTATCTTTTAATTTTTGGAATGTTAGTACATTTTTCATCTGATTACCGTTTATTTCTTGGAGGCCTTTTTATACCAATAATATACCGCTCTTGCAACTCTGTTAGAGGAATGCCTTACAAGACCTTCTTTATTTTCCTGTATTAATTTTTGTGAGACAACCGTAACACCTGTCGGGATAAGATTTTCCATATCAATTTTAACAGGTACAGACCCGCTTTTTGCATAACCGTCCGAAATATTTTCCGGCAAAGAATTGTTTACTAAAACAGCGTTTATTATTCTTCTTCCTCCGGCATGGCTAAAAAGTGCATTTACATGGCTTGCCACTGAGTAATCATCAGTTTCTCCCGGTTGTGTCATTATATTGCAAACATATATTTTCTTTGCTGACGATTGTTCTATTGCATCTGAAATTCCTGCAACCAAAAGATTCGGAATGACACTTGTGTACAAACTCCCCGGCCCTAAAATAATTAAATCCGCATTCGCAATTGCTTCTAATGCTTCGGGCAAAGCTCGACAAACAGCAGGCTCTGTGAACAATCTTTTAATCTTTTTGTGTGCTTCAGGAATGTTGGATTCTCCTTTAACTATCGTACCGTCTTCGAACTCTGCAGCAAGTTTCATGTCATCAAGTGTCGTGGGAAGAACAACCCCTCTTATATTTAATACATTTGAAGATTCTCTTACCGCTTTAACCATATTTCCGGTGATTGCACAAAGCGCCGTCAAAAAAAGATTCCCAAAACTGTGCCCTTCCAAACCTTCACCTTTTTTAAAACGATATTGAAATAATTTTGTAACCAAATCTTCGTCATCAGCCAAAGCCGCAATGCAGTTTCTTATATCACCAGGAGGAAGGATACCCATCTCTTCTCTTAGTCTGCCGGAACTTCCGCCGTCATCACCAACGGTAACAATTGCAGTAATATTATTTGTGTACTTTTTCATTCCTTTCAACAACATTGAAAGTCCTGTTCCTCCACCTATAGCAACAACCTTTGCACCCTTATTCAACTTCCTTCTGCGATAAAGTTTTTCAAGTAAAGATATGTTACCTTTTGAGGAATCCATATCCATAATGGACAATGTTGTCTTTTTCCAGCCCTTAAAGAAGATAATGGCACCTACTATAATAAAAACTGTAGCCAGTATGTTTGAAGGTAGTACCAATGCAGCTTTTCTGATAAGTTCCATTAACAAATAAATCGGACGAACATCCATTATGATAAGAAGCCCAAGCACCATGAAAACAGAGCCTAAGAATATTAAAAACAGCCACCTTTTAACATTCAACCCCGGGATCAACCAACCTACATCTTTTGTTACTTTTATCTTTTTATTTTTTAAATCAACCATATCAATCCACCCAGCCGGAAATCTTTGCATTATTGTAATTTACTGGTGACGGAGTTATAAATCCATACGCCTGCTTAATTAAATCAAGCGAATTTTTATATTTATTTGAAAAATGTATGGTATCAACTTCCACATAATTCATCCCATTGAGAGTATTTTTTATCTGAGAAGTATGCAAAAGGTGCTGCAATCGCTTTATTAATTCATAGTTATTTGTATTATCTTCAATAGAATAATCTACAGTTAAATCCGGATTATAGTTCTTTTCAAGCATTAATTCTCTGGCAATACTTATTCCGGTATAATCTGAAACTTTCTCCGTTATATCACCTATTGGTGCGTAATACACAAGCCATTCCGAACATTTCTTTATCGCTTTTGCTATTGTTGAAGAAAATGTAAAGTCTTCTCCCGCCATTTTATACATAGCACCATGTGGTCTCACATGCTCAACTGATAAGCCATAAGCCTTTGCATAAGACATAATTGTTCCGATTTGATAAACTACTATTGCTTCCAACTCATCTTCTTTAAGCTCAACCGGACGGTAACCAAATCCTTGAATATCATTAAAACCTATATGTGCACCAATTGCTACATTTTTTTCTTTTGCTCTAAGCAACGCTTCCCTGATTGTAAGCGGATCGCCGGCATGGAATCCGCACGAAATATTTACTGAACTTACATAATCCAGTAAATCAAACTCGTTATCATTTTTATAAACACCATATACTTGTGCTAAATCACAGTTAAAATCAAGATTTTTAATAGATTTACGTTCTAAAATTTCTTGCATTATACTCTCCAAAACTTGTATTTTATAACGGAATTATACAACAAAAAATATCGAAAATTCTTTTAATTATAAACTTTTGTAAAACTTATGATTTCTTTTTGGCAATTTTTCATTAAAAAAAAACTTGATATATACATAGGGCAAATTGGGTGAAGTTTAAATATGACATCAATTTACAATAATTTTAGTATTAACACAGGTTTTAAATTACCGCAAATACAATTCAAGAGCAATCCTGAAACATATATTTTGCGGACAATTCCTGATGGTGACAGTTATGCATCAAATCCTATAAATGAACATTTTTGGTCAAAAACCGATTTAGAAGCTGCAGCGAAGTCAAATCCGAGGATTTTGGAAATTTTAAATAAATACAACTTGCCCCTAAAAATAAATGAAAAAGAACTGGAAAATCTTAAGAACGGACATGCTCAGAAAACACGCATTACCGCAGCTAAAATTTATTCCAATCTCCCGCCCGAATTAAAACCATATGTAAATTTGCCAAAAATTCAAACAGCTGCACTACTTCATGATATAGGAAAAGTTCTTATACCAAATAATATCCTTAATAAGGAAGGAGAATTAACAGAGCGAGAATGGGAAATTATACAGCAGCATTCAGAACTTGGCGCAGAACTTTTAAAAAGTATGAAAATTGATGAAGAAGTAAAAAACATAATAAAATATCACCACCAAAACATTACTGAAAATGGCTATCCTGAACTCGATAATACAGAATACAATCTTGAAATGATGATTGTATCATTGGCGGATAAATATGAAGCTTTAAGAGAAAAACGCCCGTATAAAGATGCTATGGCGAAAGAAGATGCACTTGCTTTAATTAAAGAGGACGTAACAACAGGAAAAATTCCCGTTGAACTTTTTGAAGCTTTAAAATCTGCTGTATAAATCTATAAAAAAAAAAGGACTTTTACACAGCCCTTAAAATGGTAAGTATATAAAAATTGTAGACTAATTTTCTTTTCAATACTTATTTTATCTACATATAATTTAACAAGCTCATATTCATAGATGATGCTGCGACTTGCATGCTTGCCTGATATGCGTATTGAGCATTCATCCACTGGGTTATTGCTGTGGCATAGTCAACAGAATTTAAATCAGAAATATAAGAAGTCAAATTGTCGCCGGTTGTTTCAAGTGTGGAAGAAGACATTTCCATCCTATTGTATACACCGCCGAATTTTGTTTGCTCATTTAAAATATCATTATGCGCATCAGCAAACATATCTAATGTCGCATTCATTTGTGCATAACCGTTTTCGGTATCACCGTCTAAAACCATTTGAATAGAGTTACTTAGAAGTCTTAAAGCGCCCAAAACGCCTTCTGCTTCTTCTTCGGTTTCTGTCAATGCAGCAGGATCGCCTTCATAAAGGCTACCGTCCTTCTGGTACCTATATATTGGGTTTCCATCATCGTCAACTTCATCTGTTTTTATAACCCTTTCTCCAGCGGAATCTTCATAAGCTGCTGCTTTGTAGTAACCAAACACTCTGTCACCGGTGGTATTTACGACTTCAAAAACTCCGTCCGCAACTTCAGTTTGGCGAATATAATCAGGATTATCTTTGGGAGTTCCTTTATAAACTATATCCCCGTTTTCTAATATGTCGAAAGGTATCAATTTTGTATTTGCCCCTGCAAAAACATAATTATCATCGAATTCGGAATTTCCTAAATCAACCATGGTTTTAGTAATTTCATCTATTTCTGTCTTAAGTGCTTTTAGTGAACTTTCGCCATAAGTTTGGTTATTTGCTTGTACAGCTTTATCCCAAGCTGTTTGCAGATAACCTCGAGCCAATTCCATAAAATCATCAAGTGCACTGAGTTCGGAAGTTGCCATATTAACGTTTTGTTCGTATGTTTCCACCTTACCAAGCTGTCTCATGGTGTTAACGTAATTCACAGATGCAATTGGATCATCGGTGATACTGGTTAATTTTCTGCCGGAAGATAACTGTGCAGTTAACCTGTTAAAGTTGTACTGGTTAATCTTCATGTCTGCTATCAGTTGAGCATATCTTGTTGCTGTAGAAATTCTTTCAACCATAATTCACTACCTTCCTAAACTCATTAAAGTATCCAAACAGTTATTAACAATGTTAAATACTTGTGCAGAAGCCGCAAATGCAGTTTGGTATTTAACCAAATCTACAAGCTCTTCATTTAAGTCAACACTATTATTAGCTTTAATTTGCGCATACAAGGAATCACATATATCCTGCTGTGTATCTACAAGATTCTGCGCATTATTTCCACCGGAAGCAATTTTACCTACCAAACCTGAGTAAAAATCTTCCAGAGATTGCCCATTCAGATTTTCCCGTTTTTCACTTCTTGTACCCAAAAATGAACCAATCGGATTGCCGTCAGCATCAACAAATGAGTTCCCGACATTCTGTGCATTACCGACAGCATTTGGATCAAAATTATCCGTATCTCTGAAATATGCAGCTGAAATTAACCAGCAGCCATCATCTTCCAATAACTCGGGATTTATAGTAATATTTCCGGCAGTAAGCGTGCTTCCGCCGCCATCAGCGATTGAGAAAATATCAACTTTATTATCATCAGAAAGCTGCGTAGTGTCATTCGGATTTATGTGATATGCACCTGCCCTTGTATTTAATGTATTAAACATATCTGCAATTTCAGATGCAATTAAATTGAGAGCTTCTTGCGCCTTACCGGGATTCATCCCGTCAGCATTCAAATCTCCTGAATGAAGCAAACCACCCAATGAACCACCGGTAATGTAACCATTGGCATCATCAACAACTGTTGCACCGTTTTCATTAATAATGTTTATTACCGCCAAATCCGTTCTTGGGTTACCGTCTTCATCAACCCAATCATCGGGATATGTCATATCATGATCAATACAATATTGTTTAGCTGTTTGTATTTCCAATTGTCCGGTAACTACTGATCCTTTTACAAGAGTTGTACCACCGGCATATAGAGTCACTGAACCGTTTGGATATTCTTTTGTGTCGATATCAATATATTCGGCAATTTTATTTAAAATTAAATCCCTTCTATCAAGCAGATTGTTAGCCGTTAATGTTCCTGTTTGTGTTGTTTGAAGAGCTTTGTTAACTTCTGCCAATTCTGCTAAAGCATCATTAAATGAAGTTATTTTTGTATAAATTTGAGAATTCATTAATGAATCTTCGTTCTCGCCATCTCCTAACGCTTGTGAGTTTAACTGATCCAGTTGTATACTCTTAGCATTTAATACAGAAGTAAGAGTTCTTGCACTTTCAATAAAATTAATTCTTGCAGTTGAACTTGCAGGATATTCATTTAAATTGTTAACCGCATCGAAAAAAGCTGCTAATGCACCATCTATACCCTCACCATCAAGGTCATCAAAAATCTTTGCTAAATCACCTAAATTTCCCAACTGTTGCTGATATTTATTCAAATCAGACAACTGTGTACGGTAGTAATTATTGAGATAATCATTATTATATCTCATTACATTTGCAATCATAACACCACCGTTAGAACGAACCTGTGCTTCAACATTATTTCCGATTACTCCTGCTATGTTTCTTGTTGCAAGATTAACCCTCTGCTTTGAATATCCTTCAGTATTCATATTAGCAACATTGTGAGAAACAACACTGATTGCGGATTGATTAACCGAAAGAGCATTTGATGCAATGTTTAGAGAATTAAATAAACTGACCATAATTTACCTCTGTTTTCTACTTTGTAGTTATAAAATTATAACTATTGTACCTGTTTGTTTGTTCATTATACCAATATTTTTGTTTGCCCTTCAAATTTCTTCATTTACAGTCCACATATTCAAATCATGTGTATCTGTTTTTCCTGTTTCATTGTAATTACTTCCTTGTGGAGCAAACGCATCAACAATAGTTTCTAACATCTTGTTAGTTATTGTAATGCCATGTTTTAATAATTCCACATTTTGATTATTTAGTAACACTAACTGGTCTAAAATGTTACAAATCTTAACTTTTCTTAACAATAGAGCCTCTTTATAAGACTCATTTTCTTCCCCTAAAAGCTCGATATAGTCTGACATTGAGCAGTCTTTATTGAAGTGTTCTATAGACATCTTTTGACGTGCTGTATTCAGCTTAACAATTAGTTCATTTTGAGCAATTATTTTATTATCAACTTCTACCAAATCTCCGGACTTTGATTTTTTCAAGAGCTCTTTTTTTTCTTCGAAAAGAACCTTTAAACCCTCATAAGCCGTAATTTCATCATCTATAGCTGCTAACAGTTTTTTAAATTCGATTTTGTCCATTTTGAATAGGTGAATAAGTGAATAAGTGAACAACTTGATAAGCAAATAAGTGAGATTTAAACAAATTTCTTATTAACTTAACTCTCATTAACTTAACTCTTATTAACCTTTCCTCCTTCCTTAGAGCCTTGATATCATAGTGTCGTAGTGCTGCCATTAGAACAGATACTTAATAAATCTGTTAAATATACCTTCATTTTGGTTTCTGGAGATTGCGCCACGGCCAGAGAGTGCAAATTGAAGATTAGCCACTCTATATGAATATATTTCGCCGTTTTCATTAAGCCACCTTGGATCAACCACACCTGTTACAAGAAAATCCATTCTTTCATTCCCATTAACGATCGTTTTCTTACCCTGCACGTTAAGATTACCGTTTGGCAACTGTTGTACGACTTGGACTGCAACTCTGTCACCTAAAGCCATTGCACGTGAACCGGTCGCTGAATTTGATACATCATTCGTTCCGCCATATCCATCAGAACCTTTCAGTCCTGAAATATGCAGCCAATCTTTAATAAATGAGGTAAAAGAATCTGTTGTAGTTGATTCTTTCTTTGATGAATATGAAAGGTTATCATTAACCGAAATATTTTCGCTCATTATAATAGATATCAAATCTCCGATTTGGCGAGCCTGAACACCACCAAATAATGAACGAGGAACTCCTTGGTAGTGCTGAGTTGCACCAAGTGTAAACAATGACTCCGCATTTACACTTACCGTTGTAAATACCAGCAAAGCTATTAGTGTTGTGATTAATTTTTTCATTTTTATGTCCTCACAAATTTTGATTAACATAACCATTCAGCTATTACGCTTCTTCCATACATTAGTCCGTATTTTATATCGTCATCAGTGATATTATATTCACCTACATACTCGGCAAATTTACGTATATCAGCAACATCAACTCGGTCAAGCAGAGTTTTTGGGGCGGATTTTGTACCACTGCCTGTACTTTCAATTATGGTGTCAGTTTCGATGCTTTCAGGCTTCGTTATGCGTGAACTTGACCTAAATGCATTTGCTGCTGAAAATTTTTGTACGTTATTATTTCGTTCTACTCTCATTTTTATTAAGTGAATAAGTGAATAGGTAAATAAGTAAATAAGCGAGTTTAAATAATTTTCTTATTAACTTATTAACTTGACTCTTATTAACTTTTCTCCTTTCCTATTTTTTGATTTAACACTCTTAGTTAACATATTTTTCCATTTGTTTATAAATCTGATCAGCTAAACCGATTGAAGTTCGCGGGTTGCTTGCCATATCATGTGCCATTTGCTGGAATACGATTGATTTAAACGTATCAACGTAAGGCGATTTCTCACCAAAAATGCTGTTCGAACGGTCAACTGTTTTATCCATTTGAGAAAGCATTTTTGTTATAAAAATTGATTCAAATTCTTCTCCTGCCTTCCTTAACTGTGCCTTAGAATCTCCCGATTCTTTAATTCGGTTATAAAGAACCTGATCGGAGTTAACTACCTGCGCTTTATTCAGGTCATGTTTTATTAAATCTATTGTAGGTGTTGAGAAATCCATTTTAATTAAGTGAATAAGTGAATAGGTAAATAAGTGAATAAGTACTTTAAAAATTTCTTATTAACTTATTAACTTAACTCTTATTAACTTATCCTCCTTTCTATATTACTATCAACTCAGCTTGTAAGCTTCCTGATTTTTTGAGTGCCTGAAGAATTGATATCAGATCAATCGGAGCAACTCCGATTGCATTTAATGCCGAAACTAAATCATTTAAATTGCTGTTAGCCGGCATATGTATTAAACTTCCCGGAGCTTTATTTATTTGTATATCAGAGTTTTCAAATCCTACTGTTGCACCTTCAGCAAAGCTGTTAGGCTGGGAAACCTCGTTGGTGGTTGAAACAGTAACCGTAATATTACCGTGGGCAACAGCGGCGGGGAGTAATTTAACATCTGCACCAATAACAACCGTCCCAGTGCGCTCATTTACAACAACTTTAGCTCTCTCTAACGTTGGTGAAACCTCAAGATTCTCAAGCAGTGATACAAAAGTTACTCTGTCATTAATAAATCTTGGCGGAATTTGTACTCTGACAGAGCTGCCGTCAATAGCTTGCGCCGGTGCAAGCGGAGCTATCGCATTTGCGATTCTTGAAACCAGAGTATAATCCGATTTGTCAATTGAAAGTGTTATTGAATCTTCATCGCCAATTTCAGTATAAATATCACGTTCTATAATTGCACCGCCGGGGATTCTGCCTGAAGTAGTAATTGCAGTTCTTGCAGAAGATCCGCCGGCAATTTTATTAATACCACCAACTGTTAATGGGCCTTGAGCAACCGCAACTGCTTCACCGTTTGGAGCTTTCAATATTGTTTGAACCAAAACGCCGCCTTCTAAGCTCTTTGCATCAGCTATTGCTGAGCATGTTACATCGATTTTATCACCGTTTTTGGAGAACGGAGGAACCGTTGCCGTAACTATAACTGCTGCTGAAGCACCTTTTTGGATATAGTTTTCCTGTTCAATAACCGTTCCTAAATTTCTTAACATCATTTTGTTAGTAATCTGGGTTGAACGGGAGTTATCACCTGTCCCGGGAAGACCGACGACTATACCATACCCTACAAGCTGGTTATCACGCACCCCTTTAATGTGCGTAATATCCATTATACGAACTTTTGCTTCAATTGCTTGAGCGGGAATTGTCCATGTTATAAAACTCATCAATATTAATATTGTTGTAAATAGCTTTTTCATTTTTTACAAGTGAATTAGTGAATAGGTGAATAAGCGAATAGGTAAATAAGTAAATAAAAACTCTTATTAACTTATTAACTCAACTCTTATTAACTTATTAACTTAAATTCACTTTTCCTCCTTCCTATATATTAACCAAAACCCTGTTTTCACCGATTACTTTCCCTGTATAAACTTTTTTGTAGTTTTTATTTTCAACATTTACATAATCACCATACATTCCGTCTGCCATAGCGGTTCCGTCTATTGTAATCATTACTGCACCATTTGCAACAAAATATATTCTGACATCCCCGTTTCTTGCCACATCCGGACGCATTTTCACAAATCTTTTGTCAATAATTTCACCTTTTTGGAATGCTTTTTTCGCTGACATTTCTTTTTCAAGAACTCTATCTGTTAAAACGTAATCCATTTTCATTGAGACATCAATTCTTTTAACTTCCGTTGTTTCTTTGGTTATGGACTGTTCTCTGTTTATAAAATCAGATGCTACAAGTACATCTTTATAAACGGAAGTTTGTGCCGGAAGGTTCAATGTTTTTACAAATGCATCATTTACGTACACATCAATTCTTTTTATATCTCTCGGAACAATTTTTTCCGCACCTTGGGTAATTTTATAAGTAACTTTTCCATCCGGAAGTTGAATTTCTGCAAACGGAGTTGCCATGATTTTTACCTGTACGTCAGCATCATGATACTGTTTTTTATATGTTTCAGTGAGTTGATTTGCAATCTGTGTTTTTACTTGTGCAGAAGTTACAACCTGAGCATTTGCAGGCTGAACAGATACAAGGATTAGTGCAAAAGTGAATAAGCAAATAAGCGAATATGAGAATAAGCTCATTTTATTCGATTCTTTCATATATTTAATTTTTGATAAAATATCAATTCCCATTTTATAACTCTCTTATTAACTTATTAACTTAACCCTTATTAACCTTTAAACCATATTATTCGTCATCTGAAGTACATTGTTAGAAGAATTAATCAGTCTTGAATTTGATTCAAATGCACGTTCTGCTTTGATTAAGCCGACTAATTCGTCAACAATTTGAATATTAGAACCTTCGAGCATACCTTGTTGAATCAACCCCAAACCATTTTGCCCAGGAGTATCCTGAACAGGATTGCCTGATGCTTGCGTTTCTTTATACAGATTATGACCAATTGACAATAGACCTGAAGGGTTCTGGAACTTAACCAATTGAAGTGACCCTACAATTGATTGTTGTGTCTGCCCCGGAAGTGTTACCGAAATATTACCGTCTTGTGTGATTGTAATTTCAGTAGCATCACGAGGAATTGAAACAGAAGGTTGAATCAAAAGTCCATCATTTGTACAAAGCTGTCCTAATGAGTCTACCTGCAAACAGCCGTCACGGGTATATGCGAGAGAACCGTCTTCTTTCATAACTTGCAGGAAACCTTCACCTTCAATTTCTATATCAAGCTGTCTGCCGGTAGAAATTGCAACACCTTGAGTGAATACCCTCGTTGTAGCTGCGGTTTTGACACCTAAGCCGATTTCTATACCAACAGGCTGATAAGTTCCTTGATTCATCAAAGCGCCGGGAGTTCTTTGTGCTTGAGATAATAAGTCCTGAAATTCAATTCTTACTTTTTTAAATCCTGTCGTATTAACGTTGGCAACATTATGTGCAATAACATCAAGATAATTTTGTTGTGCTATCATGCCTGTTGCAGCTGTTGTTAATGATCTTAGCATTTATTCTCCTCCTGAATTAATAAGTTATTCTATAATTTTCTTATTAACTTATTAACTTAACTCTTATTAACTTTTCTTATGACCTCAATCTTCCTACCGAAACTGCTGTTCTTAACATTTCATTGTTAGTACTAACCGTTTTTGACAAAGATTCATAGTTTCTTGTTGTGCTTATTGTATTAAGCATTTCTCTTATTACGTTTGAATTTGAACACTCAAGCATCCCCTGCTGAACGGTAAACTTTCTTGAACGAAGCTCCGGATTGTTTTGAATGTCCCTTGGAACAAATCTGGCATCTCCTATTTCAAACAAATCTTCTTTGTCTGAAAAATCAAATATTCCGATTGTTTGCATTGGAATTTTTTGAGTGTATGAATTCATCTCAATATTTCCACTTTCGCCTATTATTATTTCCATTTTGTCCCGCACCAGTTCAGGGTCAAAATCTTCAGGAATCATTCTTATTCTGCGATTATTTACATCGAGTACATATTCGCCTTGTTTTGTAACAAGATATTCATCGCTGTTTACCGTAAATGAGCCGTTTCTGGTGTAAGATTCTTTACCGTCGACATCACGAATTTTGAAGAATCCGTCTCCCTCAATTGCAACATCAAACCTGTTTCCTGTTTTTTCCAAAGCCCCTTGAGAAAAATCGTGAGTGTACGTTAAAGAAACAGAGCCCATACTCAAATCACCTAAGTACCTTCCGGCATCATTTCTCAAAATAGAACCCTGTTGGGCAAAAACAGCAGATTCCATAATATCCTTAAATCTTAATTGTCCCCTCTTAAACCCTGTAGTATTGACATTTGAGAGATTATTTGCAATATTATCCTGTGCTTCCATAAGAGCAAGCATACCTTTTGCAGCAGATTCCAGTCCTCTTACAATCATTATGCTTCTCCTTTCATACGGTCATATTTGCTTAAAACGCTCTTTACATAATTTTGGGTTTCAGCATAGGGAGGGATTCCACCATACTTTTTAACGGCATTCGGCCCTGCGTTGTACGCAGCAAGCGCTAAAGACTTATCATTATTAAACCTGTCCATAAGACCTTTTAAATATTTAGTACCGCCTTCAATATTCTGTTCAGCATCATATGCATTTGTAACACCTAATCCTTGTGCAGTAGAAGGCATTAATTGCATAAGCCCCATTGCACCGCAATGTGAAGTTGCATTTGGGTTAAATCCGGATTCTTGATTAATAAGTGCTTTTACAAAATCTTCATCCAGTCCGTTTTTGTCTGAGTATTTTGAAATTAAATCATTTATTTCATTTCTTGAAATTGAGGTCGGATTCTTTGAATGACTTACCTTAGTATCTAAAATGTTTTGAAAATCCTTATCTGGTTTTTGAGCATATGTTTCCAAGGATTGAAATTGTCTTTCAATCATACTAATTCTATGTAACGTAATGTCCAACCCCGAAAGCTGCACCTTCTCTACCTCTTCCAAATTTTTATATTCTTACCAAGTCTTTTGGGGATATATTATCCCCCATAATCTACAATTACAGTTTATTATATATATTTACACCTAACATCAATCAATTGGTTTAAATTTAATTTTGCTTATAGACCATGTGGTCAATATTGTGCAGTAAAGATTTTTTGTCATTCTGAGCCTTTCCTCCGCCATTCTGAGCCATTTCCCACTCGTCATTCTGAGCCATTTCCCACTCGTCATTCTGAGCCGAAGGCGAAGAATCCGGATTACACCAAGTCCTCCCCTTGAGGGAGGACCGAAATCTTTGATTTCGAGGTGGGGTTAAAAAGTGAAGATATCGTTGTATTTCACCCCGCCCCTGATTTTGCACAATAACAAAGTTATTGGCAAAATCTTCCCCGCCCTCATGGGGTGGGGATAAAATGGTGGGAAGGGAGGGGAGGTTGCAATCCGACAAAAAAATAAGCCCGTCAAAATGATGGACTTATTTTTATATAATTCGTATCGAACTATAGCTTATACTCAGCCTTTAGGCCGTTTTCCATGATATGGCCGGCACAACGAGTTGCATGTATCGGTTTTTGATTTCTCTGGCAAGCAGCAGTCCATCGGTCATCCTGATTTGTCTCACCTGAAAAACCCCAAGGACGTAACGAACCGTCATCCATTACATCAAAATAAAACAAGTCTTTTGAGTCTCTATTCGGTCCGCTATCGCCATTTATATCAACTACCAGACTATTAAAAGCACGACCTATAGTCCTCATATGAGCGAGTGTTGGTGATGATGGTCTAGTCCCGCTATCCATTCCTATAAACTTATAAATAACACCGTTAGAAGCTATAAACTCAGGTACAGTTTCAACAACAGTGCCTTTCATATGATGACTCAAATACTCTGCGAAACAGATAGGTACGGTCAAAACCGTATTTTCACCGCAAAGTCCTACTGCAGGAACACTGGCTCTTGAAATAGCATCCACCTGAGCATCATCAAGCATGGCTTTTGTCGCCTGCTCAAATTCAGCGACTGCCTTACCTAATCTTGGACCAATTTTTGCCGCTTGTGTTTGTGCAGTAAAAGTCGGAATAACCATTGCGGAAACTACGCCTATTATACCAATGGTGACCAATACTTCCGCTAAAGTGAAACCTGTTTTTTTCATTCTATAGTCCCTTCACCTTATTTATATAAAGCCTTCATACCATTTTCAACAACGTGACCTGCACAGAACATAGCGCCTGCAGGGCTACCTGTTGTTCCTGGCTTGTGATCAGCTTGACAAACGCCAGCATCACTCCATTTCTTAGTTCTAGCGCCAGG
>JAEEGK010006294.1_pt1 | contig 28600 bp, 26 predicted proteins | sample 8958771 | NCBI WGS metagenome assembly JAEEGK01 (sample SAMN16246547, study PRJNA631951) | gut metagenome | biome: gut microbiome; feature: rumen; material: SC-attached | host: Bos | place: Iran: Karaj | collected 2018-10 | reverse complement strand
TTTCGCTCTTCCACTCCGAGGATGCCGCATCCATTGCGATCATAAAGTCTTCACCGGGCTTATATCCCGCAGCCTTTACGGCCTCAAGGATAGTCTCGATGGTTTCTTCGTCGGAAGAAAGGTTGGGTGCAAAACCGCCTTCATCACCGACTGAGGTTGCAAGTCCTTTGCTCTTTAAAAGCTTCGCAAGAGCATGGAACACTTCGGCACACCATCTGAGGGCTTCCTTAAATGTGGGCGCTCCCACGGGCATGATCATGAACTCCTGTGTATCTACGGTATTTGTGGCATGTGCTCCGCCGTTTAATATGTTCATCATCGGTACGGGAAGTCTGTTTCCCTGAGCTCCGCCCAAAAATCTGTAAAGCGGGATTCCGAGAGATAAAGAAGCGGCTCTTGCTGCCGCAATTGATACTGCAAGAATGGCGTTTGCGCCAAGTTTTGATTTGTCTTTTGTGCCATCGGCCTTTATCATTGCTGCATCTACCGCATAAGTATCGGATGCGTCAATGCCTTTGACTGCGTTGTTGATAACTGTATTAATGTTTTCAACAGCTTTCGTTACACCCTTCCCGAGGTATCTTTCCTTATCACCGTCTCTTAATTCAAGTGCCTCGAATTCACCTGTGGACGCGCCGCTTGGAGCGGTTCCGAAGGCAACTGTTCCGTCCGCAAGAAAGATCTGTGCCTCCACCGTAGGATTTCCGCGGGAATCAAGTATTTCCCTGCCGATCACTTTTTCGATTTTCATATCAGCCATGTAGTCCATCTCCTTTCAGATGCGAAATTCCTCTCTTGAAGGACGTTCATGGCAGCGCCTTCGAAGAGAGGAATCCTATATGATTTACTCGATGGTTAGTCTACTCTAACTGTTGTATGTTGTCAATAACTTTTTGAAAAATTAATAATTACTCCTTTTCCAAAAATTCTTTTACGGCAGAAAGCACCCGCAAGCCCTCTTTTCGCCCGATTTCGTAAACTTCTTTAAGCTTTACGGGATCGTTTTCGGTCCTGCCGATACCAAGGTCATGAGGCGGTCTTATGACAAAGGAAGTGCCCTCCTTCTCCCGCTTTTCGATACCCCGCATCTGCTTGTTGTACATATCCTGACGTTTTCCCATGGCACGTAACAAAGCAGGGTATTTGCGAAGCACTATCTTCATTAAGGGAAGAAGCTTGTTCTTCGATTTTCTGTATCCTGCGGGCTGGGTAAGGATGATAACATTTCTGTTGTATCCTTCTTTTTCCATGAAGCGATAAGGAACCGAATCCGCAATTCCGCCGTCAAGAAGCTGTAAGCCCTCGGTTTCCACGATCCTTGAAACAAGGGGCATGGAGGCGGAAGCTCTCATCCAGGTCATGTCCGATACTCCGCCGTCGGAGCAAAGATGGAACAGGCACTTGCCGGTATTCACATCCGTGGCGCCCACGTAGAATTTCATAGGATTTTTCTTAAAGGCCTTGCTGTCAAATATGTCCAGTTCGTAGGGCAGTTCTCTGTAGCAAAAATCCACTCCGTACATGTCTCCGGTCCTGATAAGGGACTTAAAGCTGCAATAGCGGGGATCCTTGCAGTATTTAAGGTTATATCTGATGGATCTGCCGATCTGACGGGATTTGTAGTTTATGCCGAATACCGCCCCTGCGGATATACCCACAGCCCCGTCAAAGGTGATGTCGTTTTCCATGAAGACATCCAATACGCCTGCGCTGAAAAGACCGCGCATGGCACCCCCTTCAAGTACCAGTCCCGTTTTCTTTGTTTCTCCGTTCATTTTTCCCCCTTTAGTTGTCGGCCAGATTGTAGCCGTTCTTCATGTGCTTGCTGACTTCGGAAAGAATCTTTGTAAGTGCGTCGGTGGACTTTTCCTTGGCCATGGCACAAATCTTATCGTTTGCCTCGGTTATAAGGTCGTATTTCTTTGCCTTTAACATCTTTTTATCGTACTCGTTAAGAAGCTCTCTTCCCTTTGTCATTACGGCAAGCTGATAGCGTTCCACCAGCTGTACGCAGGAAGAATACTGTGAATCCGCCAAAGCGCCGATGAGCCTGCTTACCCAGTAGAAATTCTCGCTGGAGGCATCAAGGGTCACGTTGGAAAGATATTCAGGAATCTTCGATGTATAGGTATATACGGGGATGATGGCGTCAAAGGTGGTGGAACCGAAGCAGATCCACTCTACTCCCTTAAGTTCCTTGGGCATCTTGTCTCTTATCTGACAGATGGATGTAACACCCGTGCGGTTGATGCCGATGGAACGATACATGCCGCGTTTTCCCGTGTCTCTGTTGATGTAAGGATCAAAGTCCGTACCCTGGTAATGTCCCGAAAGAAGGTATTTTACATCCTCAACGGAAACCTTTCTGTCGGGTACAAGAGCCCAGGGAATATTGTCGCTTTCAGGCGTAAAGTCCGCATTTGCCCCCTCCCACTTATAGGAGTAAGGTGCCAGATACCTTCCCATAAACCAGGCTCTGGGAGTGTTGTAAATGTGATCCATATCACGGTGGGATCCGAAAATGTCTCTGGGATTAAACCTGCCCTTTTGATTAAGGTCAAGGTGATTTTCTTTGATAAATTCCTTTAAATCCTTGGAGCAGAGGTTTTCTTTGCCCTCTCCGAGAGCATCCTTAAGATCAAAGGAATCCATGGCAAACTGGTTGGGTGCGATGACTACCATATCATCGGGCACTCTTCGCGCCATCCAGTGGTGTCCTCCGATGGTCTCAAGCCACCAGACCTCATTTTCATCGTTAAAGGCAATACCGTTGGGCTCGTAAGTTCCGTATTTTTCAAGCAAAGAAGCAAGGCGGAGCACACCTTCTCTTGCGGTCTTGATATAGGGAAGTACCAGCACCACCAGGTCTTCTTCCCCGATGCCGCCCGGGACGGCTTTCTTGCTTCCCTTTGCTTTTTGATATTCGACGTAAGGGTCCGCCGCCAGGACTCTTGGGTTTGAAGTAATGGTCTCCGTAGCCGTCATTCCGACGCCCGCTTCGTTTATGCCGGTTGCGGCCCAGACGCCTTCGGATTTGTCAACATTGGGAGAAGCCGTATATCTCATGGGCTTTTCCTTTAATTCGATCTCCAGGTGGGATTCCACACACTTATACTTTTTCGGCTGCTTTTTAGGGTCAACCGAGATCATTTTTTTCACATCAAAGTGGCCGTCATCGGTTCTCGATATCATCGTAGAATTGTCGTTTGAGGCCTTTTTACCTACCAAAACTGTTGTACAGGACATTTTTGTCTCCTCTCAATGATTTATTTTTTGAGTAAATCGGGCATATTATACCACAAAAGAGCTTATTTACCAAATTCTTCCTACGTGTTAAAATTCTGAAAGATAATTCTCACCGCGAGGGGTTTTATGGAAAAGATAAACTCGACCTATCTTAAGGAATTTTTCGGCATCGACGACTCACCCGAAGGGGAGGCGGAACTCACCGAAATCAAGGGCAAATTAAAAAGAATGGTATTCGAAAACGGCAAGGACATCATCACCATCGATTCCGACCCCGACGGCATGTTCTTTCTCGAATCCGGCACCGCTGTGGTTCTTGGCCGTGACGGCGAACAAGTCAACATTCTTCACATGGGCCAGTATTTCGGCGAATACGGCGTTTTGGCACACCAGAAGCGCCTTACGACCGTGCGCTCGCTCGGAAAAACCGTCGCTTACAAGATGGAAAGTGAGGACGTGCTCGCATTCCTTTCAAAACATCCCGATGTTTACGGCGATTTAATGAAACGCGTATACGATCAGGTTTCCTTAAAGCACTCGCAGATTCTGGCGCTTTCGGGCATGAAACGCGGAATTCTTTCGCACCCTTCAAACGCCATCCCGCTTTCAAAGAAACATGTGGTAATCCATTACGGTTTGCTCCTTCTTTTCTATGTTTTGGCGGCCATACTTGTCCCCCCTGAGACAAAGCAACCCGTTTTTCTGCTCCCGCTTGTATTCCTTCTTGTTTACGTATTTATTACCAAACGAACCCTTGAATCCTTGATAGCTTCGGGTATTCTGGCAGCGATACTGGTATATCGAACGGGACTGTTTGCCGGGTACACGGACGCACTGATGGCAACAATGGCTTCAATGGATAACGTTTGGACCGTGCTTATCATGGCTTTGATGGGCGCAGTCGTAAACTTGATGATTTGCTCCGGCGGTGTTACGGCCTTCGAAAAATCTGCCCAGAAATTTAATAATACAAAACGCGGAATCTTCTTATCATCTCTCGGAATTATGGCGATTACGTCGATTGATGACGGACTTAACATGCTTTGTGCTTCGTATTCAAGCCATAATCCTGCGAAGGAAAAAGGAATCGTTCGCGAGAAACTTGCGCTGTTTTACAGCATGCTTCCGACGGTACTTAGTTCGTTTTTCCCGCTTTCTCTTTGGGGAATCTTCGTAATAGGTACTTTGTCGGCGACAATCAAAAAAGATACGCTGTTTATATTCTGTAAGAGCATTCCGTTTAACTTTTTCTCGATAATTGTCGTAATTTCGATGTTACTCTTCGGATTCGGTCTTCTTCCGAAGAACAAGATGTTAAAAGAAGCTGAGAAGCGATATGAAGAAACCGGCCTTCTTTGGCCTAAGGGTTCGGAAAAGTACTTAAGTACCAGAGATACAGAGGTTTGGGGCAAAATTTCCAGCGTGCTCTTGCCGATTTTAGTGCTTGCGGTAAGTTCGCTTGCAATCAGAAGCATCTTTACAAAAAGCTTTGCAGTAGACAGTGCCGTTGGATTAACCGCCACACTTGCATTCATGTTTTTACTTTATATTTTCAGAGGAATCATGTCTCCCGAGCAGTTTACCGAGCGAATGATTGACGGAATCGCAGCTTCCACGCTTCCGATTATTCTTTACCTGCTTACGATGTGCTTTTCTTCGTTGCTCGATGCGCTTAACCTTGCAAGCTATTTTGAAGAGATTATAGATATTTTCGATAAGATCAAGTTTTTACTTCCCTGCGCCGCATTTATATTTGCGACACTTTTGACTATCGTACTTGGTTCATCGTGGGCGATGTACGCTATCGCTTTCCCGATCGTAATCGGACTTACGACTTACTTACACCTTGATCCGATAGTTTTCATCGGTGCGGTTTCCGCAGCCGGAATCGCAGGCGAAAAGAACTGCCCGTTCACGGCAGAGGCCGTAAACATCGCAACCGCCGTCGGAATCAGCCCCGTGGCAGCCAGAAAGGTACGTATATCGTACTCGATCGTACTCACTGTAATTACGGCGCTTTGCTATCTTGGGGTGGGATTCTTCATTTAAAAAAAACAGGGCGGCCCGCACGGTCCGTCCTGTTTTATTTACTCTTCTTCACTCTCGCTCACTGCGTTGGGGTCATATTCAAGGATATCCCCCGGCTGGCATGAAAGTGCGTCACAGATGGCTTCAAGAGTCGAAAATCTGATGGCACTTATCTTGCCGGTCTTCATCTTTGAAAGGTTCACATTCGTAACCCCAACCCGCTCCGAGAGTTCATTTAAGCTCATTTTCCGATCGGCCATGACACGGTCAAGCCTTAATATTATTTTCCCCATACATACCCCCTATAATGTTTCGTCCGCGCTCTTCTGAAGTTCGATACCGTAATCGAATACACAATAGATGCACCAGAAAGTAAGGGCTACTATTGCGGCGATTCCGACAGATTCCGTCAAAACAAGCACCGTCACCAGAATTCCCACGATCTTTACGTACTTAAGAACTTCGGTATTAAAGGGTGTTTCGCTTTCCGCAATGACCATAAAGGCTTTCTTTATAAAGATCACGCAGACCAGAGCCACTGCCACGATAGCGGCTGCAACAAAGCAGTTAAGGGACGAATGTATCATCAGGTTATCGATGTGAAGGTCATTGATGAAATCAAAACCGTAAAACCTTGCAGCCTCGATGCCTTCTTCGAGCCCTCCGAAGGGTCCCAATAACCTCACGGTTTTTCCGAAGATCACAAGTGTCCGGTCAAAATAAGCCAGACCCGTAATGAGCATTATGCCCGAAACAAGAGTGATCACCAGTGCCACAATAAGAATGACTCTGAATACGTTAAGTACCTTTGCAGTGGTCGATGCAGCTTTCTGAATCTTGGTTATTTTGTTGTTTTCCATAATTATTTTCCTTTCGAAACATTAATTAATTATCGTTTATCGATAATCCATTTATATCACCCATGATTTCGTTTGTCAACAACTTTTTATCGTTTTTCGATAAATTTTTATTTTTGCAAATTTAAAGGAGCCGTTTTACCGGCTCCCTTAAAGGCTTTATTTAGTTACGATACTATGATGAAGATCCGCTTCCGCCGCCCGAACTTCCGCCGGATGAAGCCGCAGCCCTGTCTCTCATCATATGCTGAAGAGTCACCAGGATCGCAACGATCTTCTTTTCATGCTCGGGCTGATAAATATCTATACAATACTTATCGTGGATCGAGAGCATCTTCTGACCGATCACCGCGATGACCCTGCCTTCTTCATCGTAGAGTTCAAAGTTCAGGCCAAACATATTGCCGCGAAGCTGCCAGCCCAGACCCTCAATATTTGTAATATCCTTGTAGATATGGAAAATTTCGTTTGAGAGTTCGAATTCGGTGCCGTCATCCATGGTTACGAAGTGGCGTTCATGGAGTGTGAAGAACTTGCGCCAAATATAAGCTATCCGGTTGCCACGCACATCCGTCACCACAGTTTTGTCATGGATCGAGATAAACTTCGAATTCGACTGATAAACCACCGTATCGCAGTTGTCCGTGATGTCGATATGATGGTGAAGCGTGAACACCTTCGTCGACGTAAAGAGTGAACGCACGGGTTCGCCGAAACGCTCAACATTATTTACGTTTGCGCTCTCGCCTGCCTCGCGATATCTGTGATACTTTGAAAATACTCCCATTTCTGTTACCTGTCGCAGGCAATGTGCCCGACGATGACGTGCCTGCGCATCATCGCGGAGGTTTCAATAACCTTTTCTTTGTTGTAAACATTATATGTGCTAAAAGAGAAAAAATAAATGTATATTTGGTGCAAATAAGCCTGCATATCCTGTAACAAAGAAAAATTACAGAACATGCAGGCATCTTTTTTGATCAGATTCCTTCGTACCCTATCTCCCGCTCAAGCCAGGAGCGTACAAGATTCGGCCAGCACTCACTTGCTTTGTTTAAGCCGCCCCTCTCAGGTGACATGGTAACCACGGTACCGAGGCACGTTCCGTGACCCCCCTCGGGAAAGATATGAAGTTCGAAGGGAACACCCTGCTTTCTCATGGCTTTTGCAAGAAGAAGCACATTCTCGCAGGGCACCACGCTGTCTTCAAAGGTGGACCACATGAAGGTCTTGGGAGTATCGGCGGTTACGCGGTTTTCTATGGACATACGTGAAAGCATCTCTTCATCAGATTTCCGGTCGCCGAGAATCGAGTTAAAGGAACCTCTGTGGGCAAACTCACCGCTTGTGATAACGGGGTATGATAAAACCATGCCTGCAAGCTTAAAATAATCTTCCGAAACCCCAAACTCCTTTAACACAACAGGGTCCTTTAAACCCGTAGCAAGCATGGCCGCCAGGTGTCCCCCGGCGGAAAAGCCTACGGAAACAATGCGGTTTACATCCACATTGTATTCTTCCGCGTGCTCCGTCATGTACCGAAGGGCGTCAAAGGCTTCGAAATATTGAGAGGGATACTCCCGGGGCCGCACGCTGTATCGGACGATAGCGGTAACGTAGCCCCAGGAGGCAAACATGAGAGCCATGGGAGTTCCTTCGCGGTCGGCTATGAATCCGTAGCCTCCGCCCGGAAATATCAAAGCAAGGGGGCGCTTTTTAAGGAAATACTCATCCTCATATTCCTGAGAAAGGATTTCCATAAAAGCTTCTTTGTCATCCCCTGCGTGTTTAAGTCTTATCTTTTCACACTTCATCTGCAAATCCCCGTCAGGTATACGGATAACTCTTTCCGAAATCCTGCATCCATTTATATTTTACCACCTTGCCGTCCGAAAGATATTCCTCGGGAATGGTGGTCTCAAACCAGTCAAGGGGCTCAAAATACTTATCCTGCTTTGATGCTTCCTTAAAGGCTGCCGCCAGGGTTTCCTCAATTTCCGGCGTAAGGGCGTCGGGAGCTATGGATGCAAAGAAAGGAGTCGAACTTCTGGCGTAAGCATCGATGAAATCCTTGTTTTTCTCCCAGGGGATTGCCTTGGTCACGCAGACACAGTCCGCGTCCACATCAAAGAAAGCCTTGTGCTGATGGAGTCTGAAAGCAAGGGCGTTTACGCCGAAGACCACGCTTCTGTCGTAGTGTTCGCCGCTGGTGTCGTCTCCGCTTCTGTGCATGTGGATCTTACCGGCAGCCAGGTGGCCCGACACATTACAGCCGATAATCAGGGCATTTCCCGCGTTTTTATAAATGGTGTCGTAGAATTTCTTTATGATCTCCGCCGAGGTCCTGTGGATGTCGGAGAAAGTTCTTTCATCCAAAGAAAGCAGGTTTCTCGCGGTGTTAACGTAAGTGTTAAGGGTATCTCTCACCGCGAAATCAAATTTGATAAGCTCATACCCCCATTCTCCCGTAAGTCTCCGTGTGTCTTCCGCAATAAGTTCCAGAACCTCATCCTTGGAAGGGTCGAGGGCCTCGGGATTTACAGGGCTGAACAGGGCTCTGTCAAGGAACATCTCGCTGGATTTTAAGGGTCTGAACCAGATGCCGGGCCTTAGATCCATGGCGCGGATCTTGTCCGCAAGGCCCTTCATGTCGGGGAACAGTTCGTTTCCGCAGGTAATGGGCCGTCCCATGGCACTGCCGGTTCTTGCAAGCTGTTGCCAGCAATCGTCAATCACCATGAAAGGTCTGTTTTCAAGGCCTTTTGTGAGGCGTGCAAGGATTTTGGAGTCTTCCAGAATCTGCTTTTCGGAGCTGTCACCGTAGGCATAGTACCAGTTATTGCTTCCGTAGACGGGTTTTTCGGGGAAAATGGGATCGCTGCACATCTTTCTGCAGAACAGGTGCATGAAACCGAAAACATCGCCCCTTCCGCCGGATTTTCCCATAAATACAAGGGATGCGGCCTTTAAGGCTCTGCCGCAAAGTTCAACTGCAGTACCGCCGGAACGAACATCCAGCCATACCGAAACGCCTTCGGCATCCGCCGTGAAAAATACTATTGAATCCGGTGCGGTCTTGGCACCGAAAGCCTCCATTTTATCGGGGCTTGACGCCACAAAATACCAGGTAAAGATCCTTTCGGGATTCATGGTTCCCCAGCAGAGTTTCCCGTAGCTTCTTTCAAATTCATCGCCGTAGAAAAGGGTACCCTTCTCCCAGGTGCGATTATATCTGAGGCACACAAAACGTATCGCACTGGTCTTTGCCTCCACCGTGATATCAAGGGCCTCATTTTCATCAACAGTCACGCATATGTCGTCAAGAAGAAAACGATTGCCGTTTCTTTGTGTCGCGTAGTTTTGATCGTCTCCTTTGATAATCCGTACAAAATCAGGAATTCCGTACATTTTTAACCCTCCTTAACCGAAATACATTCTTGGTTTTATAGTATCAAAAAAAATACAAAAATCGACATGCTATTATTGAACAGCGATGCCGATTTTTGACCTTTATTTGATTTTCGCAAAAACTAGATTATTCCAAGGGGAATCAGCACAATCAAAAGCACCGCCACAAGACCCCATTCCACTGCCAGGAACGTGCGTCTCTTCTTAAGGGGCATGTCGGGCACGTAGTTGCTTGCCAAAAAGAAAGGTACATAGGTGGTGATAAATACGGGAAGTACGCCCCACCACTTATAGACCCAGATAAATGAGTGATTGCTCGTTCCCGCCAGGAATGACTCGAACAAAGCAAACAAAAGCGCCATTTCGATGGCGCCCACCAGCTTACAGCTGATGCCACCCTTGCCGTTCTTGGAAAAATACCGTTTGCTGCGGTCCGCGGGAAGCATCTTGAAAGAAATGATACCCGCCAGGGAGAACATCATGGAAAGCTCCCAGCACACCCCCACCAGCAGGATAAAGGTGGTGGACTGATTTGACACGGACCAGAGGGGATAACCGAAAATATGGCCGATTATCGCATTGCAGATTTCATAAAGCCAGTGCACGCCGTAGAGTGCGAAACCCGCATAGATCACATCGTAGTTCTTCTTGTGAGCTTCGGACCAGTAAACGTAGAAAACAACGGCCAGAATGAAAATGAAAGTCCAGTTGAAGTTTTCCGTGCTGCGTACCTGAATGGCGTCCACAAGACTTTTGGCGGTATTGGAACCGTCTCCCCAGAATTGAAACATAAGAAACCCTCCCTCATATATGATTTTTGTTTAAACAGCTCCCTTGGGAGCCATCTGCTCTAAGATATAGGCCTTGATATCTTCAAGGCGGCTCTTTTTCCACTCACCCGCTTCGGCCTTTGCGGCAAGGGGCAGAATCTCAAAGAAATCAAGGGCTTCCCCCGGCACTCTTCCGCTCCTTTTGGGATTGGCAAAGTGCTCTGCCCATTCTTCCTCCGTGGAGGATACGGACATATTCTTCATGAAGATCTGCTGGCGTTTCGTTGCTTCGACAAACATTTTTGCAGACAACGGAGAAAGCAAGCGATACTCTTCTTCCGGAACATCCGCAAAGATCCTCGGAAGCTCACATTTTTCAATGTGTTCCGCGGTCCTGTTTATTTTTATTCCGAGAGCCTTAAAAGAAAAGCCTTCTTCGGTAAAATCAAGGCGCAGCAGCACACCGAATTCGGTGTTGTACTGGGCTCGCTGGTAAGGAGTGTCGAAAATAAAGTTTCCGAGAGAATAGAAAATTGCTTTGTCCCCAATAAGCTCATAGTTCATCGGAACATGGGGGTGGTGGGCAACGATTATGTCCGCACCCATCTCAAGATATTTAAGGTATCTGTCCCTGGTGTAGGGATTGGGAAGGGCCGTAAATTCCTCCCCGCCGTGGGAAACTATCACACAGTGGCGACAGGTCTTCTTGATTTCGTCAATACGGGCCTTTATAAGATCAAAATCACCCCAGTCAAAGCATCCGGCCTTTCCGGGACCTGCGGGCTTACAGCCCCGCCTGTAGCCTACTCCTATAAGACCGATACCCCCGGCTTCCGGAAGTATCACAGGCTTTGATGCCTCCGGAATATCCATTCCGGCGCCCAGTGTCGTAACTCCTTCGGATGCCGCATAAGAAAGCGTGGATCTCATCCCCTCTTCCCCCGCATCCATGATGTGGTTGTTGCAGATATTCCAGATGTCCGCATGCATGTTTTTAAGGACTTTGACTGCTCCCGGATCCATGGTGTGCATAAGCTGCACGGCGCCCTCCGTTGCGGTGTTTGCGGGCGCAGAAACCAGAGGACCTTCCACGTTTGCTATAACGTGGTCCCCCGAATGCAGGAAATCAAGGACGTCCTTTGAGATAAGATTTTCGTCCTCCCACTTTCCGTCCATGAATCTGTCAAATCCGATATCTCCGGTAAAAACAAGGGATGTATTCATTCAAAACTCCATTTATCGGTTCGTTCGCCCGTAAAGTCGCAAGCATCGAGCAATCGGCATTTCGCCCGTAAACCGCGGCATCGATTACAATCCCGCCTCGGGCAGGCAGTGCATATGGGTACCTCCGAGGATCCTGAAGCCCTCGGCCTTACCTTTGAAACTCCTGAGCCCGAAATCGACGGCCCGCAGACTTATATATGTCTTAAGGGATGCAAAGGCGTCCGAATCCTTCGGAAACTGGCTTTCGTGACAAAGAATCGCGCTTAACTGTTTCTGAATATATTTTGAGGTCTTTACGAATCGGTTGGGCTTTGCCGTCATGTAAAAAGCAACTGCTTTTACAGGCGCTGCCTCAGCCCCATGTTCCTCCATAATTTCCCCTATATGCGCAAAGAAACCGATTCTCCTCACGGCTTCCCCGACATTTAAGTGGTCTGCGTGACACTCACTCGAAACACAAGGGTCCGGTGCAAACATGATATCGGGCTTGATCTCGCCGGTTTTCTTCGCAATCAAATCAAAAAGCCTGTCTGTATCGTAGAGGCCGCCGTCCGAGAGTTCAAGAAAGTGAACGTCGGTCACCCCCAGTGACGCCGCCGAACGAAGGCTCTCTTCTTTTCTTATTCCGGCAAGTTCATCGGGAGTGGTACCTTTTGGTGCATAATCAAGGCCGAAACGACCGTCCAGGCAGATTAAGAAACTCACCCTTTTACCGAGTGAAACCAGCCTTGCAATCGTGGCTCCCGCTCCGATTTCAATATCGTCGGGATGAGGCCCCACGAAAAGATAATGGGAGAAATCTTCCACCTTCGGTAAGGGAACCGCTCTTTTGATGATAAAAGATGATATGCTCATGAAGTTCTCCTGTAATTCCTGTGCAAGCAATCATATGCTTCAGTGATCTGCCCGCTCTTCAGTGATTTGCCCGTTCTTGCCTGTTTTTGCTCGCGCGCCCACGCAGAATCCTGCATGCAGTGCCCCCGTCGGGCAATTAGACACGCACTCTCCGCAACGAATACACTCTGCACTGTCAGGCTTCACGGTCGGATCCACGTTCATAAAGCAGGCTCTCGCGCATGCCTTACAATTCGTGCACTTGGACGTATCGCAGGAGATCCTGTAAAGAGAAACCTTGTTAAGGAGCCCGTAGATTGCGCCAAGCGGACATATATACTTGCAAAACGAACGCTTCACGATAAGCGCTGACACGATAACGATCAAAAGAACTATGAGTTTCCAGTTAAACAAAGGCCCAAGAGCGGTGCGGATCTTCGGATCCGCCGAAGCTAACAGAATTCCCGCAACAGTGCCCTGGGGACACACGTACTTACAGAAAAAGGGCGTAAGCTTGATACTGAATGGAAGGATCAAAACAAGCACCGCAAGAACCGCATATTTTAAGTATCTAAGGTACTTATCGAGCTTAAAACGGTTCTTTTTGAAAAACGGGATCCTGTAGATCAGATCCTGCAAAAAACCGAAGGGACAAAGAAAACCGCATACAGCCCTTCCGAGCAACGCTCCGAAAAAGATTAGAAGACCCAGCACGTAGTAGGGAAACTTAAACCTCAATCCGCCCACAAAATTTTGAAGCGAGCCTATGGGACAAGCGCCCACGGCTCCCGGGCAGGAATAGCAGTTTAAGCCCGGCACGCAAACATTCTTTGCGGGTCCGCCGTAGATCTTTCCCGTGAAAAAGCCTTTGAAATTCGCATTTTGAAGGAGTGCGGCCGCAGCCTGAATCCCGAATCTGATCTTTTTTCTATCCAATGCCGACACACTCCAGACATATCCTGACAGCCTTATTTAAAACGGCGCCCGGCTGGCCGAAACAGATTCCGGCGCCGATGAGCACCGCCCCCGCGAGGATCAGCAAAAAAGTAAGATATTTTCTCTTCATAATCAGTGTTCTTCAAAGAATTTTTTGATGATGGTTTCCCATGCTTCATAGGACTGACCGCCCACTACCACGGGGTTATCGGAGTACTTCCTGTCGGTTCCCGGATCCCAGACATGCCCGTTTTTGTCCACAAAGAAAGTGGTGGGCACATAGTCTGTCATGTACTCCGTAAAATCGCTCGTGGCGAGCAAAAGCGGATATGAAACGCCCAGATTGTCGATGTAATACTGAACGTCACTCTCCATGCTTGTGTCTGAGTAAACGCCGAGGACTGCAAACCCCTTGTCCGCATAATCCCCCGCAAGCTTCGCAATATCGGGCATTTCGTTAACACATGGGCCGCACCAGGGCTCCCAGAAATTTATCATCGTAAGCTCATGATCTGCGAAAAATGCGTCGGTATAAGCAACACCGTCTCTGTCAACCGTCGAGAAAGTGAAACGCTCGGGATCAAAAACATCGACAGAGGCAGGGGTACTCGCAGTCACGGAGGAACTGCTCCCGGAATTACTTGCCGTGGCAGAGGAACTGCTCCCGGAATTACTTACCGTGGCCGATGCCCCGCTTCCCGACGACAGCCTTGCGCTGCAGGCCGTGAGTGAAAGTGCCAGCACGGCAGATAAAATCAAAGTAATCTTCTTTTTCATTTAAAAGGTTCCTTTCGGTAATTCTGACAAATATTTTATCACATTTATCGCGTGTTTAAAACGATAATTCGGGTTCTTTGAGTGGCCTGAATCAACCCAGATCCATATCCTGCATGGCTTTTGCAAATAAAACGCTGTAGTTTTCCTGCCATCTGCTATCTAAATTATGCTACAGCTTCGGCACAAAGAAAAGCGAAAAAGCACAAAAAAAGCAACCGCCCCGCCAAAGGACAGTTGCTAACTTCCATTTAGTTACAATTGTCTAAGGCGAACCGTTTGCTACGGTAATGCCTATTTAGAATTTCTGCGCTGTTTTACGTTATCTCAACCTGTACTGTGAAGAGAAAGCTGCCAAACGGATATAAAGCATAAGGAACATGCACATAAACACCGCTCTGAAGTAAGAAAGAACTCCGGCAGGCATAACAAGAAAAATAGCTCCGGCCTCAGTAAACAAAGCAAGCGACACAAATAAAAAGCAGAAGTATTGTCCCTTTTTCCCCTTTATAAGACAGACTATGTCATAAATAAGGCACACAAACGATGCAACAATAGCAAGCGTAATCACTGCCGTAGCAAGAAAGCTTTTCCTGTAAGCGTTCTCTATGCTCCTAACCTTCGAAATAACGGCTGTTCCTAAAGATTTACGCCACGAAAGATTCCTCCATGCGGCTACATGCCCGAATGACAGCAGTTCTTTCTCGCCAAAGCTCCATGCGCTGTAAGAATACTCGGGATATTCCCTCGACAGGCTGAATGTACCGTGAATCTTCTCTATATATTCTTCATCCGTAAACTTAACTGCTTTCTTAAGCTTTCCTATCTGTGTCAGGGCATATGCTTTGATGTTATGTAAACAAAGGTTTCTATAGGCCTTGCTGTATGCACTGCCTGCTTCAAACGAAGAAACAGATTGATTTATGTCCTTTCGCCCCATCAGACAATTATACTTTCTATAGCCCTCAAGACCGTATAACCTTATCGCTTCAACAGGAACAACCGCCTCAATGGCCGCAATATCCTTCTCCGCCCCTTCGTAGGTAATGTTCGAATCTATGCGGTTAAAAATGTTTCTGATGACCGCAAAAGAATTGATGATTGTATAATCGGAGCCATAGTATTTCATGTCTCCAATTTTTTGAGGAAAACTCAGAAGAAGGAATGAGACAACAAATCCGCCGACGAAACCGATAAATTTTTTCTTTTCATTACGGTAATTGTTCCAAAGAAGAATCAAAATTCCGAAAAAGCCGAGAATTATTCCTTCTGTCCTCCATACCGAAACAAACCCCGCCAGTGCACATATTCCCAGCATTTCCGATATGCTTCTTTTACGCTTGGTTATGCAGTCAAGCAACACAAGTGAAAAGAAAAACATGCAGAGGATCGCATATCCTTCCGTCCTGTATGCGTAGGTTATAAGTAACCAGCTCTCCGGCAGAAGAAACATCAGCAAACACAGGTACTTTTTATATCCATTAACATTTAATTCATTCGAAACTCTTGCATAAACAAATCCGAGAACAAATACAAGAAACAGCCACTGAAATAGCGGGATTGCAAATGGCGTAGGAAACACCTGCATTGATGCAGAATAGATAAGGCTTGAATAAGCGCTATGCCAGTATTCGGGAAGAAATCTGAGCGCATAAGAAAACGTTATCAGATTGTCGCTGTACTCTCCGTATACCCCGTATCCGAAGCATTCGGGAAAGCAAAGGCCAACGACAACTAAACCCACAATAAACAAAACCAGAAAACCTTTCACAAAGGGTCTCCTGAAATTGTCCTTCACATAATAGACAAGCATCCAAAAGAATATTATGAAAAGAAAAGCAAAAACCTTGGATATGAGATATCCCATCAGTTTTTCGCCGGAAAGCGTGATAATATCAGTCTTTGGCAAAGGAAGAATGATATCGTCCGAATATGCCCCCATGATCCTTTCAAAAAGAAAAGAAAAGACAAAATGAACTATGGGTATTATTATTCTAAGCTTTGCATATTTTTTCATAGGTCTCCATAGATCTTTCAACCGTTTTGTCTGAGTTGTAGTGCTCGTGCTCTCCCCAACGGCCAAGTCCGATGACGCCCAGACCATCCATGTGGCTTAACAACCGCTTCATGACTTCAGGCTTGTTCTTTGTATTCAAAGGATAGGTATACTCGTTTTTGTAGGAAACACCCGGTACGGAATCATCCATGCGGTTAAGGTTTGTCTCAAGCCAGAATCCGTTCGAATTTCTGCAGAAATTATGACGAACCAGTATGCGATGATGTGCTTTTTCGGGTGCAGGAACATAAATCCAGTGAGCCTTAGTGTCAAGCCTACCCGAAACATACTTGATTTCGGTTCCCGTGTGCTTTAATTCCTTAACAGATGAAATCACTGAAGGATCAGCGCCTTCAATAGTATTAAAAACCGTCCATGGAACGGTCGTAATAATCTTATCCGCCGCGTAAACGCTTCCGCCAGCGCATCCTACTACCCTGTTCTTTGCGTCCAGGGTTTCAACGCTGCAATCACAGATAAGCCTGTCACCGAGTTCCTTGCCCATTCGAAGCCACAACTCACCGTACCCATACTTTTTCGGATAATAAAACTGAGCATGTCCGGGCTGGGTACCGTACGGTTTTCTGTCAAGACAACTAAGCAGTGTTTCTTCGAATGAAACATTCGGAAGTTTGTCAAGCCAATAGGTTCCAAGAGAATCAAGCTCTCCTCCGAACATTTTTGAATTGTAGGGAAGCATATACTCCGAGGCAACCAGACTGCCAAGTTTCCAGGTAATCCATGCCACGAAATCCTCGGGCTTATCCGCACCCAAATTACAGCCTGCAAGAGCGATGGATTTCAGATATTTAACTTGCTCGCCGACCGGCATCTGCCAAATGTTTGCCTCAAAAGGATGGCCTATCTCATAGGTCTCCATATCAATTCGTGAGTCCCTCTCGTACCTGTCCCACTCAGTTTCAGGCATAAAAGAAAAAAGAAACTCATTGACCTTCGGACGCCTTACATCCAGAAAATGTCCGCCACCGATATCCAAAGGTGCATTGTCAACTTCTTCGCTTCTGCAAAGACCTCCGGGAACTTTTTCTTTCTCAAGAACCAAGAATGAGTCCCCGGGATTGTTTTTTTTAATGAGATTTGCAAGTGTAAGCCCCGCCGGACCCGCTCCAAGAATCAGATATTTAACCTTCTCCACTATTTAACCCTGCCCCGTTTAATTTCAAAACAGATATATTTGAGCAGCTTTTTACCGGTCGCAAATGCCTTAAAATGACTCTTTCCCGATATCCTTGGCATTTCCGTGGTAGGAAACTCAATTCTGCTTATCTTAAGCTTATAACTTCTACAGACCATTTCTATATCGACCGAAGGACTCATATCGGAAATATCACAGTCCTCAAAAGCCTCAACAGTCATACCGCGAAATCCGTGAAGAGTATCCCAGACGGTATTCCCCTCACGCTTAAACAGTATCTTTGCAACAAGTCCAAGTCCCAGCACAAACCACTTTCGCGGCCTAAAGATGCGGTCGTCTTCTTCGTTGTGGGCTCCCTTCATCATGCGGGAAGCCACAACAAACCGATAACCTTTTTCAAAAAAATCCCGAAATCTGTAGGTATCCTCAACAGGAACAGATCCCTTCGGATGAAAGAAAACAAAAGCGTCGCAGGTACAGTGATTGCACCCGTCTTTGCAGGCCTGGTTCAGTCCCTTTGCGCTTTGTTTGTAGACCGTGATGCCCTGACCTTCAAGGTATTCTTTCGTTCCGTCGGTGCTGCCGCCATCTATGCAGAAAATCTCATCAAATTTGGATCTATCAATCAGAGGAATATCATGCTTGCATCCCTCTATTTCATTCCAAGTGAGTAAAATCAGTGCTATACGCATCAATCAAACCTACTTTACTTTTTATCGTTCTCGGTTGTATCTGCCGGTATTGTCAAAAGCCTATATGCCATTGACCCGGTAATAAAAGAAGGGCGGGCTGTTAAGTCAGCCCAAACCCTTTCTACACAATAAAATACTACAAACTAAAAAACAAAGCAATAATTATTCTGCAAGGCTGTTTTCAATGTCATAAGCGTAAAAGTTTTCAGATGGTTGCAGGACACGGAGCAATGTGGTAAAAAATAACTTTGTTGACAGGCCTCGAAGTGCAGTGTTATCATAAAAAAAAAGATATTGAGACAAATTAGAAGGCTGACTCTGATAGACGTTTCGAAGATGTACGCCTCGAGGCATACATAAACAAAGGCGATACCGCGTATTCAACGCCCTTTGCCGAAAGGCAGAGGGCGTTCTCATGTTTAGGGAGGAAAACTTGACGAAAAAAAACGAAAAAATAATAATCTCCATATTGTGGGCCGCAGCAGTTCTTGTATGCATCAAAAGCATCTTTACAGATTTCGGTTTCGACAATTCTTACATGATTGCCATGTCATATCGGCATATTTCGGGAGACAGCATGCTCCTTGAAATGTGGGAACCCAATCAGACATCGATTTTTCTGATTGATTTCTTTATGCTCATATACAGACTGTTCATCCCTGATTTTACAGGTGTAGCAATCTATCTTCAGATTATCGGAACTCTTTTGTGGATTCCAACTGCAATCTGTGCGGTGAGAATCCTTGGAAAGTGCACTGACAAGACGATTGCAAACCTAATACTTATTTTTCTGACGGTATATAAAGTAAAATCCTCGCCATTCCTTGATTATGCGGGCCAGACCATTCTTTTTTCAGTGTGGGTATTTGTTTTTCTTGCAAAATACTATTACGGAAAAAAGCCATTATCTGCTTTTGTGGCGGGTTTCTTTACCTTCCTTCAGGTGATTGTTTATCCTTCTGCCGCCTTTGTACTGGTTCCGACTCTGTTTTTCCTATTTAAAGTCAAGAGCGATTCAAAATGCAAAGCCATACTTGCATACATCCTCGGAGGTGGAATTCCGTCTGTGCTTTATGTCGGTTACTTCTATTTCAGGGTCGGCTTTACGGGACTCTTTGATATCGCGGGATATATAATTGATTCGGACTCTCATTCCGTTACGCCAAGATTCGGCCCATACTATTCCGGAATAATCAACGCCGCAATACTGTTTGCCGGATGCGTGGCAATGGCCACTATTGCAGCACTTCTTTTTAAGAAGAAAAAGAAGATTTCCATCCCCTCCCTCACGGTGGTCCTTATGATTGCGGGAGACCTGATCCTTTTGTTTACGCACAGGCATACCGGACTTGATTTCAGACTGTTTGTATATTTGATGCCGGTCATTCTCATTCTGGCAGGTGCAATATCTTACAATAAGATGACTTCGGAAGAACGTATCATCTGGCTCCTCGGAGTCGGAATCTCCTGTACGTCCTTTCTGGCAGCCTTCCTTCTTTCGGATCTCGGAATCATCACTCTGGTTTCTTTCTTCCAACTTGGCGGTGCTGTATCGTTCATTCCACTTAAATATCTGTGCGAGGACTTCAGACGGGTTGGTATTCTTCTAGTCGTACTGCTTCTTTTACACAGGGGTCTTGTGGTCTGGGGGTATGGTACCTGGGCAAAAAATGTGATGTACACCTGGGAACTGGAGAACTATATTCGAAGCGGACCTGCAGCAGGAATTGTATGCTCACATTTTCACAAGCAGAAGTTTTCGGTAGATTTGGAGGAACTGCGTAACACCCTTTCAAAGTATGACCGAGTTCTGATAATCGGCCCTGAAATAATGGATTCACTCGTGTTTCTATATACGGATGCGAGTATTTCAAACTTTTCCGTCATAGATACGCCGATTTACGGAAATGTGCTTGAGGATTATTATCGCCTCAATCCTGACAAATACCCGACTGTGGTCTTGGCAGACTGTTGGTTCGGAAACCTTAATATTCCACCCGATTCCTATATAATGAAGTGGGTGGAGGAAAACTTCAGTGTATCTGAAAATCTGAGCTATTACAGAGTTTACAGATAACCGGTGCCACGAAATCGAACCTTTTACTGCGGTAATGCCTATGAATTCTCCGCCTCGACCGTATAACCGCCTACTCCGCCGATTCCAAAGACTGCCACTCTGCACTTTGCAAGTTTGCCCAGGATAAGCAGTCTGTTTCAATGTCAATCGATAAATTTAAAATATATACACGTGATAACATTTGCGCTATAATAACCCTGTTATTTTTGCGGGAAGCAAAAATACAGAGAGGATAGTTTGTATGAAGAAGCACAAGGGGTTAAAGATCTTCGGGTGCATCGTTTTGATCATTGCTTTGTTCTTAGTGGTCATTAACGTGATCCCACCGAAGAAAGTCACGAACGACAATCCGTTTGTGAAGGAAAAGAACGCGCTGCCCATGATTGCGGCGCACAGAGGGGGCGGCGTCAGCAACCCGGAAAACACGCTGATGGCCTACCGCGCTGCCGTTAATGAGTACGGCATACAGATCTGCGAGACCGACGTCTGGATGACAAGCGACGGACATCTTGTTTACAACCACGATTCAACCATCAACAGGACCGCCTGCCCGGAAGGCACCGAAAAAATTTACATTTCCGAGCATACGCTGGCAGAACTTAAGACCTACAACATGGGATACAATTTCAAGGATCCCGAAACCGGCGAGTACATTTACAGAGACCTCCCGGAAGAGGATCAGGAACGCCTCGGCCTTAAGATCATGGAGTTCCACGAACTCATGAAGGAATTCTACGATACCAATAAAGATCTTCTTTTTATCGTAGAGATCAAGGACGGAAATGAGACGGGCTTCAAGGCCGCAGATATCATCGATAAGACTCTCACGGAAGTCTATCCCGATTACAAAAACCGCATCGTGATCGGAACCTTCCATCCGGAGATCGAAAAGAACCTGCGGGAAAAGCACCCCACTCTTATGAGGGGCGGTTCCACCGCAGGCGCCGGCGCTTTCGTGTTCACGCAGTTGTTCGGCGTGAACCTGTTTGCAAACGTGGATTTCACCTGTCTGCAGATACCCACTTCCTTTAAGGTTAAGGGTATCAGGTTAAATCTCACCGGCAAGTCCATTATCAACCGCGCCCACAGAAGAAACATGGCAGTTCAGTATTGGACGATAAATGATGCGGATGAGATGCGAGACCTCATAAAGAAAGGCGTCGACGCCATCATGACCGACGACCCGAAATTGCTGAAGGAAGTATTGAAAGAATTTGAGTAAAAATGTAAAACCCACCTCGATTGATTCGGGGTGGGTTTTTTATTGAAATTAAAGGCTGGGGTATTTTTGGGGGTAGCCTATAATTCAATCCGAGAGTATGTCGTTGAGTCTTACGATTTTGTGTTTGGACTCTGCTACGACGATGACCCGATCGCCGGCCTGAATGGAGCTGTTGCCGTCGGGGATGATGAGGTTTCCGTTTCTTACGATTGAAACGATAATGGTGTTTTTCTTTAATCTGAATTCCGATTCTCTGAACTTAACGTTTAACTTTTTAAAGTTGTCGCAGGCCGAGAACTGAAGCACTTCCGCTTTGTTGTCGGCTACAGTGCTGTATTTCTCGATTTCATTCTGCTCCGCTCCGACCTCACAGTTCATGATAAAACGTATCAGCTTGTTTACTGAAATTTCCGAAGCTGAAAGGGTTATGTCCAGATTTACCCTGTGAAGGAGCTTTAAATGCTCGGGAGCATTCACACCCGTAAGTATCGAAGGTACGTTTCTTGACCAGGCATACATACTGGTAACCATGTTCTTTTCGTCACTGTCGGTAAGGCTTACGATAGCGTCCATACCTCCGATGTTCTCGGCTTCCAGAATATCCGCCATTTCGCCGTTCCCGTAGGATACGTTCACGGAAGGATATTTCTCCATGAGTCTTCTGCACTTCTCGATATCGTGCTCGATGATGGTAATCTCCTTCTTTTCCTTCAGGAGGATCTCGGTGAGATATTCCGTGGTAACCGAACCGCCCACAATCATGATACGTTTGGCACCTGTCTTGGCAATCCCGAAATTTTTAAGTACTTCGATAATGTTCTCGCGACTGGCGGCAAGTCCGATAATATCGCTCTTTTTGACCGTGAAGCTGCCGTCGGGAATTATGAGTTTTCCTTCTCTTAAAACCGTGCAGATAAGGATGGGAAATTTCATGCCCTGTTTGATCTCCAAAAGGCTTTTCCCTTCAATGGGAGAGCCTGCGGTGACCGTAACGGAAACCATCTGCATCTGGTCCGCAAAGATGCCCTCAGGCTTAACAACCCCGGGAAGTCCGATGCTGTTGGCAGCTTCTTCCGCCACGTCAAACTTGGGATTGTAGATGTAATCTATGTTCTGCTCCGTTTCAAGGCTCTCACGATCCTCGGCAAAATCGGGCTGAAAAACTCTGGCAACGGTCTTAAGGGTGCCCACGGATTTAGCCTGCATGCAGCTGAGTAAATTCACCTCGTCAACGGGTGTGAGGGCGATCAGAATGTCTGCGGTGTCCGCGCCTGCTTTGTGCAGGGTTTCTTTGGAAGCACCGCTGCCCACTACGCCGTTTACGTTGTACTTGTCCGTTACGGCATCAAGAATGGATTTCTGCTTCTCCACCACAGTAATATCATAATTCTTTTCTGAAAGAGCTTTTATTAAGGCGCGGCCTGTTCTGCCGGCGCCCACAATGATGATTTTCATACGCGGGTCCTCTTCTTCAATCTTCTTTCGGTCTTATGCTTTTCCAGCGCAAAGTACACCTTCTTCACCGTCAGGCCCTGCACCAGAACCGTAAAGAAAATGGTTATATAGGTAACGTTTATGAATATGTTGTAGACATCCTTCGGCAGGAACTCGGCGGTGCCCATGGCAAGGGCCAGGGAAAGACCGCCCTTCAGGGCCGACCAGGTCATAAGGGTGACAAATTCGGGCGTTGAGTAGTTGCCGGGGATATGCTTTCCCGTCATGATACTGCTTACGGATACGCCGAAGGAACGTGCGATCAGGTTAATGATTATGGCCGCGGGAAGGATTATAAAAATGTATTTGCTGACTTCAATGTTAAGAACCAGCAGGCCTATCATTACAAACAATACGGAATTTAACAGGCTTTCCATGATATCCCAGAAATCGGTGTAGAGCTGGCGGGGATCGATGACCATGGCGCGGCGCTCGATCTTTGAAAAGGCCAGGGAAAAATACATTCCGCAGACAACAGATGCAATGACTCCGGAGAATCCCAGATGCTCGCATATTATGTAAACCAGTGACACATCCAGCAAAGAAATGAGAATGTACTTTATGGGGTCCTTTGTGATCTTAACGAGTCTGAAAAGAATAAAGGAAACCACCAGCGCAACCACCACTGCCCCGACAATCTCTTTTAACATCAGGATAAAGAAATTGCTCTCGTTACTGTGGACTACCAGTCCCCTTACGAAGATAAACAAAGTAACGCCCGTTCCGTCGTTGAAAAGAGATTCGTTCTCGATGACGGAGCACACATTCTTTGAAAGTCCGATCTTATTTAATATACCGGTGGCGGCGATGGGGTCCGTGGGGGACACCACACAGCCGAGCAAAATGCACATGGTCAGATCGATGGGCAAGCGGAAAATAAGGGCGATCAGATAAAAGATCAGGCCGTAAACAACGGATGAGATCACCGTCGTAAGAAGGGCTAAGAGGCTGATGGCACGCACATTCTGGCGAAACTTGTTCATGTTGACCTTACTGGCGCCCGAAAACAGCATAAAGCAAAGGGCACCGTCCATCAGATACTGCTCGAATCCGAAATCTCCAAGACCTTCCACGAACTTATCAAGATCGGGAAACCGTGCGGTACGGCTCACAAACAAAAGGCCTGCCGAGATTACCAGTGAAAACATGATAAGGGCGATATCAGGCTGCATGTGAAGCACTTTTTCGTTTAAAATGCCTATGAGTACTATAAAAACAAGTATGATGATCAAAAACAAAAGTATGCTCATAATCTGTCCAAATTATCTGTTATAGGATTCCGCGTCGTAGTCGAAGGCTTTGATCTTCTCGTATTCTTCTTCGGTTATTGTCAGGATTGTACCATGTTTGAAGCCGTAGGGGTAGGAAAATTCCGAATCCGTGCGTTTAAACACTGCCGTGGAAATATCCTCTGCCTTAAAGGGAACGTAGCCCTGACCCTTACCCTTGACACCGAAGAAATCAAGGAACAGGTTATATCCGCCGTTTTCAAGTCTGCAGGCAGTGGGTGCTTCGTAGGAATTGGCGCCCCCGGCCAGAGTCTCCATCTCGCGGTCAAATTCGAAACGCCTCTTAAAAGGGCCTTCAATACTGTCACTTTCAAGCATGATCACTGCGCAGGGGTCCTTGTAACTCTTGACCCAGAGATAGAACTTGCCGTTTTCTTCCACCATACAGGAATCGATAACTCCCGAATCCTCTTTTTCGTAGAGCTTCTTAACTTCCGAAAAGTGCTCAAAATCCGCGGTCCTTGTATAGTAAATGCACATCTTCATGTCGTTGTCCAAGTCGGGAGACGACCAGTGAAGAAGAAACTCTCCCGTTTTCTTATCCTGGATCACGTCCGGAGCCCAGCAGCAGCCGGAACCCTTTTTTCTGACCGGAAGAGCCTTTTCTTCCGACCAGTGAAGCAGATCTTCGGACTCCCACATCATAAGGCAGTTGCTTCCGTAGGTCTGAACGTTTTTCCAGCTGTTTTGATAGGTGGTGCGCATATTGTAAGAAAGGCTTAAATCCGTGGCAATGATATAGAATTTCCCGTTGTTGGCGCGAACGATTGTCGCGTCTCTTACGCCCTTTTCGTTTATCATCGCCCAAAGCACGGGCTGCCCGTCATTTACGGCTTCCCACTTAAAACCGTCGCGGCTTATTGCAAAGTAGATCTGCTCTCCGTCCGGCGTTCTTTTTTCTTTGAAGTGAACAAATAAATAATGCTGCATATTTCTCCCCTTTCATTCGGGGAATATTATATCAAAAAAAGTCGGCTTTGTAACTTTTAATTCGAGGCTGCGCGGACGTAAAAAATAACCTCAGCCGGTATCCGGTCGAGGTTATTTAAATGTTCCCAAACAATCATATCCCTTTTCGGTGTTGACCGAAAGATTGACTTTTCCGTCTTTCAAAAGCCTGAAAGCTTCTTCAATTCTAACAAAATCCTCCGGCCTGTTATAGGGTGAGAGCATCATTATCACGTACCCTGGATCAAAGCACTCCGGCTCGCATTTGACGTGCCTTAAGGCTTTGGCAAAGTCTTCTCCCGAAAACCTTTCGTCCGCATTTACCACGATACGCATGGGGTCTGACAAAGAAACCGCAAAGCCCATGTTTTCAATACTCTTTTTAAGATCCGAGACTTTTTCGCAGGCGGTCTTTAACTCTTCTCTGAATTCATCCGCAACGCCGTTAAAAGCATCGAGGCTTGCCATAATGAGATACGAAGGGCTTGATGACCCGAAAAGGTCAAAAGCATGCTTAACATCGGGAATAATATCTTTAAAGGAATCCGCTATGTGCAGGTAGGCAGCCCCCGTCAAAGCAGGAAGCGTCTTATGAGCCGATGTGCAGCAAATATCCGCTCCCAGATCGATTGGATGCCGGTATTCGCCATATTTTTCGGCATCAAGAAATTTAAAGTATGCACTGTGAGCCCCGTCCGCAAGTAACGGAATGTCGTACTCGGAAAGCACCGATTTTAAAGCCTTTATGTCAGCGGAAATCCCGAAATAATCGGGGTATGTGATATACGCTCCGATTACATGTGACCCGACGTATTTTTGCATGTTTTTCAGGTTCAAATCACATTTTTCGATCTTAAGGTTTAATAATTCAGCCGCATGATAAAAGGCTTTATGGCTCTTTCCGAAGGTAAGGACAACGGGTTCCTGCCCTGCCTTAAAGGCTCCGAAATTCTTTTCACGGTGTTTTACAGAAAGCCACAGCATCGCTTTTATTGCCAGGCTTGAGCCCTCGGTTGAGTAAAAGGTTTCTGCGCCGAAAATGTCGCCGGCATTTGCCTCACTTTCGGCTATAATGCCCTCCGGCGCGTAAAGATTATCGGCTCCCCCGATCTCGGTTATATCATATCGGTACATCTCTTTTAAGGGCAAAGGAAGGTTTTTTGGAGCCTTTCCTTTGTGCCCGGGCATGTGAAGACGTGAGATGTCCGAAGCCGCATATTCTTTTAAAAAATCCACGATGGGAGTTGATTTTTTGTTATTCTTCACTGTTTTCGCTGACGCGCATCATAATAGCGCATTCTATACGTTTTTTGAAAAGTTCGCAACCCGGTTTGTAAATTCCCCTGATGGAACCCGAAGCGTGGAAAGCATTCGCAGCGCAGCCGCCCGAGCAATATAACTTGGCCCAGCAGTCTTTACACTCTTCCCTTGCGTAGGCGTTACAGCTTCTGAATTCTTCACGGACGGCGTCGTTGGTGACTCCGTTGAAGACATCGCCAAGCTTGTATTTTTCTTCACCCACGAACTGATGACAGGGATACAGATCGCCCCAGGGGGTAACGGCCATGTACTCGGTACCCGAGCCGCAACCGGAAATACGCTTATAAATGCAGGGACCCTCCTCCAGATCCAGCATGTAGTGATAGAAAGTGATGGGCTTTCCTTCTTTCCTGCGACGAAGCATGTCCTTCGCAAGGATCTCATACTGCTCCTTAACGATCTCAATGTCCTCTGCCGTGAGGCTTGTCTCATCCTCGGGCTTTCCTACGACAGGCTCCATGGAAAGCTCCGTAAAACCGAGGTCCGCCATATGGAAAACGTCGTTGGTAAAATCGGGGTTAAAGTGCGTGAAAGTGCCGCGCATATAATAGTTTTTGCCGCCTCTGGCGTCCACAAGTCTCTTAAACTTGGGAATGATCTTATCGTAGCTGCCGTTTCCGGCGTAGTCCACTCTGAAACGGTCGTGAACTTCTTTTCTTCCGTCCAAAGAAAGAACCACGTTGCTCATTTCTTTATTGGCAAAATCGATGACGTCATCATCAATGAGAACGCCGTTGGTGGTAAGGGTGAAACGAAAGTTTTTCTTTTTCTCCTTTTCGATGGAACGGGCGTATTTAACCAGATCCTTGACCACATCAAAGTTCATTAAGGGCTCGCCGCCGAAGAAATCCACCTCAAGGTTGGTACGGGTTCCCGAATTTTCAACAAGAAAATCAAGGGCACGCTTTCCCACTTCGAAGCTCATGAGCGCTCTGTCGCCGTGGTATTTTCCCTGACTGGCAAAGCAATAGGAACAGTTAAGATTGCAGGTGTGGGCCACGTGAAGGCAAAGAGCCTTGATCACGTTTCCGCTTCGCTCCTTAAAGGTGCCCGCCATGTCTTCAAAGGTGTCTTCCGTAAAGAGTTGGCCTGCGTTCTTTAATTCCGTTATATCTTCGTAACATTCGGAAAGATCGTCCTTTGTAACGTCGGGACGGTCTTTATATTTATCAAGAAGGGATGCGATGATCTCCTCTTTCGTATGCTCTTCGTACATGGATATCATGTCATAAGCAACCTCATCCACATCGTGAACGGCGCCGGAACATGTATCGATGACTATATTGAATCCGTTAAGTTTGTACTGATGAACCATTTTAATAACTCCAAACAAATCTCAGATTGCAATGCAATCTGAGATTAATTGCGGTCGTCAAATGGTTGCCTGTGCAAGCACGGCACCCATTTTTCTCGTCGCCACACAAAAATACCGTCTGCACAGGCAGGCGGTATTAGTTTGATGTGCTTACTTCTTTTCGTTTTCGCACTTCTGGTTTGCAACGCCGCAGCTGGTCTTGCAAGCAGACTGGCAAGAAGTCTGGCATTCGCCGCATCCGCCCTTCTTAGCGCTTTCGCAAAGGTTGCGGGTCTTGAGTGTTTTAATTCTCTTCATATCGATCCTGCTTTCGTAAATTTAATATGTATCCATCATTAAAGATACGTTTTTTGTTGTCTGCAAAATAATAACATTTCTCGCCGGATTAATCAACAGGAAATATCAAGCCTCAAAAAGCAGCGTATTTCTTGGCAAATTCCTCCGCGGGAACAGGTTTTGAATATAAGTACCCCTGCAGGAAATCACAGCCGATCTCCTCCATGGCCGCCTGCATATTTTTATCCTCGACACCCTCTGCCGTGATGGAAAAGCCCATGTGTTTGAAGGCCCGGATCATGGTGGGAAGGATGGCGTCGGGTTCTCTGCAAAAGCCCCAGACTATGCTCATATCAAGCTTTATGTTGATAAAGGGGCACTTTTTGAGCCTTTCAAGGTTTGAATATCCCGTGCCGTAGTCATCAAGCACGAACTTAAAGCCCTTCCCGGTCATTGCATTAATCTGCTTCCTGAGGAAGTTATCGTCTATCATGGCGCCTTCCGTGATCTCCAAATGCACGCATTCCGGATCTATTCCGTATTTATTCACAATCTTTGAATACAATTCCGCCAGATCTGTTCTTATGAACTGGGCAGGGGAAAGATTTACGTTGATCCAATCGATCCCCAGTTCCTTGAGAGGATGTTCTTTTATGAACTTACAGGTCCTGTCAAATA
>JAEEGK010006293.1_pt1 | contig 28601 bp, 19 predicted proteins | sample 8958771 | NCBI WGS metagenome assembly JAEEGK01 (sample SAMN16246547, study PRJNA631951) | gut metagenome | biome: gut microbiome; feature: rumen; material: SC-attached | host: Bos | place: Iran: Karaj | collected 2018-10 | reverse complement strand
GCAAAGGCTGTGGGCAAGGTTCTTCCGGAACTTAATGGCAAGCTCACCGGTATGTCTCTCCGCGTTCCGACTTCTGACGTGTCCTTCGTTGACCTCACTGCAGAACTCGAAAAGCCGGCTACCTATGCTGAAATCTGCGCTGCTATGAAGGAAGCTTCTGAAGGCGAACTCAAGGGCATCCTCGGTTACACCGAAGAAACTCTCGTTTCTACGGACTTCCGCAACGACGCTCGCACTTCCATTTTCGACGTCAAGGCTGGCATCCAGCTCGACCCGACTTTCGTGAAGGTTTGCGCATGGTACGATAACGAATGGGGCTACAGCAACAAGGTTTGCGAAATGGCTCGCGTTATCACCAAGTAATTAGCTTTAAAAAAGTTGATTCTAAAGGAAGACCTCGCTCAAGCGAGGCCTTTCTTTTTTTTGTATGTAATGGGTGCTGGAGGGGCGATTTTGAGCTGATTGCGGTTTTTCGCCGATTTTTACGTGAAAAATGTGGAAAAAAGGCTTTTAGTCACGTAAAATTTTGTACAAATGAAGTAAAATTTGGTGGGATTGGAGAATGTTTGCTGTTTTTAAGCTCATTTTCATCCTCTAAAGCCTGTAATTTGTGGATTTTCTTTGTGCTTTTGCGCGGAAAATGCGGAAATATGCAAAAATGCTACGTACAACGTATGAATTTTACGTGACTATTTGAAAAAAATGGGTGTTAGTCACGTAAATTTTGGCTTTTTTTGAATTTCATCTTGAAATAAGCGGTATTTAAGTTGTTCGAAGCAAGGCGCTGGCCTCATCATTTAACGCTCGCTGCTTTTAGCTCATCGCTACTCTGTGACTTCCGCTAAGAATTTTGCCGTGAGCTTCGATAGCAATGTTGCCGCTTTGCGTTTTTCTTTACGCTCTTTGCGACCGCGCAATAGCGTGGGGATGACGGACGGATGGCGGAGAGCGAAAGGCAAAGAGGTTTCGAATCCGAATGCTTTGGACAAAATAATTGCGGTGGATTTGAGATTGGGGGAAGCGTCACATGCGAGGGCGTTTGTTGCTGCTGTTCCGGGGGACGGTTCTCGTGCAATTTCAGGTTGTGAATCTCGTGCGGTTCCGAGTTGCAATTCTCGTGCGGTTGCAAGTCGAGATTCCCGTGCCGCCTCTAGCTGCGGATCATGCTCGTTGCTATTGGCGGTTGAATTTCCTGCTTGCGCAACGAGGTAGGGCACGGAGAACATCTTGCCGCCGGCATGCATCATGCGGAGCGTGTAGTCGGCGAGTCTTGCGTTTGACGGGAGCGTCGTGTCGAATCCGCCAGTGCGTTGGATGATGCGTCTTGAAAAAATGGCGAGGTAGGGGTGCGGTGATGCTACGTAGCGCATGGGAGCATCCTCGTCAATCTCCACAAAACCAGAACCTTTCAAGGGGCGCTTCAAGATTCTTCCACTGAAAAACTTTCTTTTGTTTGTATTTGAGCGCGGTGGGCGAATCCTAGGGGCAAAGGCATCGACCATCGGAAAACTGTCCGTCACGTCTGCTACGTTATTCAAAAAATCGCGGTCGATCTGGATGCTCGGGTGTGCAAAAACAACCCATTCGCCCTCAATTTCATTTAAATGCTTGTTCCAATCGTTTGTAAAGAACCAACCAAGTTCTGCGTCCGTGAATGGCGGTTGGATTTGGTGCTGTTCGTCGTTTTCGTCGAAGTTCTCGCTAAAAACAAAAACATCGAATTGGCGCATTGCTTATCTCGAATGTTTAAAATTCAACGCGAAGGCCAAGTCTGTGTTCGTAACCGATGCTTTCGGGGAGATAGGAGAATGCATAGTCAAAAGCGAACAAGCTAGAAGTGTAGCCGAGGCCGAGGCTGAACAAGCGTGCTTCGTTTGTTTCGTCTGGTCTGCTTGAGGAGGAGGCTATGCTCTTGATATCGCGGGAAAGGTCAAGCCATGTGCGTGTGAAACCAGCACGGATGCGGAAAAATTCGCCAAGAGCGTATTCTGCACCGAGGTTTAAGTCTGGCTCGGCAAAACGCGGAAAGTCCGTTTCGGCAAACAAAGTCAATCGAGGTACGCTACGAGGTTTGAGAAATCCGCCAAAGGCAAAAGTTTGCGATAGCTGGTAGGAATCATCGGCGTTATCTTTGACGTAACCGCGAAGCATTGCCCCGAAGTCCCTTGCCGCTACCGAGAAACCGTAGTTCTTGCTGTCGGACATCCATGTTAAACCCCAGTCGAATGCCGCTGCCATGGCTGTTTGGTCGCTAGCGTCACCGGTCAAGTTGTCCGAAACAAATTTGAGCGTTGCACCGAAACGGATATGCTTCATCGGAAATGCGACTGTTGCTGTGGCAAGCTGGCTGAACGGCTTGTATTCATTGCCATCGGGTTCGCCATGTTCATTGTAGCCGGTAATTTCGCCGACCGAGCTCCAGTTGTATGAAACTTGAACAATGTACTTGTCGAACTGTGTCGTGTATGAAATTGTTCCCTGGTTTGTCTCTATTTCACCCGTTTGCCAATGAATTTCTGCAACGCGTTTTTTCCCGTCGGCGATGATGAGTGCTGCGGGATTCAACTGTGTTATGGATGGATCGGTGGAGGGGAGTGCCGCTGCCGATTTTTCAAGAGCCGCATTGCGCGGGCTGTCAAAAGTAGATAAGAATGAAAAAGCTTCTTGCCCTGCATCGTGTTTTGTAAAATAGCCAAGTTCCGCTGCCGAACACGTAAGAGCACACATCGCGATTGCTGAAAGTTTTTTCATTAAATCCATGATGCAAATTTATAAAAAATCTAACGAAATCTTTGTGAATGATACGAGGGAAAAGTGATTTTTTGGGGTGTTGTAACCAAATTTTTTTATTCATTACACTTTATAATACCTTTACAACGAAAAAAAGATTTACTATATTTGGACTTGCTCGGGCTACTAGCTCAGTTGGTAGAGCAACGCCCTTTTAAGGCGTGGGTCGAAGGTTCGAGCCCTTCGTAGCTCAGTAATCGGTTCCGTTTGTCGGAGCCGATTTTTTTTATATTGCTTCCTAACCACCAACTACTCGTCACTAACCACTCAATTGGAGTTTATGCAATGGTTCCTTTTTTGGACTTGAAGCGATTGAACGAACCTTACAATGACGTGCTGCGTCAGACCGCGATAGATGTCGTGGATTCGGGGTGGTTTATTCGTGGGCGCTACGGAGAGCGTTTTGAGCAAGCGTTTGCGGAATATTGCGGCGTTAAGTATGCGGTGGGTGTTGGGAACGGTTTGGACGCTTTGACGCTCATGTTGCGTGCGTCGATGGAATTGGGGCGCTTGCATGCGGGCGATGAAATTCTGGTGCCTTCGAATACGTACATTGCGACGATTCTTGCGGTAAATGCTGCTGGACTCAAGCCTGTGCTTGTGGAGCCTGCCGAGAATTACGACATGGATCCGAAGCGTTTGAAAGATTCTTGCGGTGAAAAAACTCGCGGTATTTTGGTGGTTCATTTGTACGGCAGACTTTGTGCGATGGATGAAATTTGCGAGTTCGCGAAGTTGCATGGTTTGTTGCTTTTTGAAGATTGCGCTCAAGCTCATGGGGCGCATTTCAGCGACGGTCGCGGTGCGGGAACGTTTGGTGCTGCGGCTGCATTTAGCTTTTACCCGACGAAAAATTTGGGTGCGCTTGGCGATGCGGGAATGGTTTTGACGAACGATGAGAATATTGCTAAAGTCGTTCGCGCTCTTGGAAATTACGGTTCCGAGCAGAAGTATGTGAACAAATTTAAAGGCGTAAATTCGCGTTTGGACGAAATGCAAGCCGCGCTTTTGCTTGCGAAACTCTCGCATTTGGACGAATCGAACGAACGCCGTCGCAAAATTGCAGAGCGCTACTGCCGCGAAATCAAGAACTCGAAGGTTTTGCTGCCAGAGCTTCCGCAAACGCCGTCGGAGCATGTCTGGCATGTATTCGTCGTTCGCTTAAAGAGTGAAGAATCCCGCAATGACTTGCAAAAGTTCTTGGAAAAGCGCAACATCGGGACGCTCATCCATTACCCGATTCCTCCGCATTTGCAGGAGGCTTACGCCGGGGAATTTGGCGGCGAGTGTCCTGTTGCTGAGGCGATGGCGAAGACAATTTTGAGCATTCCGATGAGCCCCGTGCTTATCGATGACGAAGTGTCCGAAGTGATTGCTGCAATAAACGCTTTTTGAGTGTAGTTGGATAAATTAATGGTCAATAATAAGGATGATTTTTGGAAGGCGTTCTTGGGCTCGGGAATGGTGACGTTCTTGAATGCCTTGCGAGTGTTCGTTGTAAATAAATTGCTTGCTGTTTATCTTTCGCCTACTGTTTTTGCGTGCGTCGGGCAGTTTATGAATTTCATGACGATAGGGCAGGCGACATCTTCGCTGGCTCTTCAGAATGGCTGGGTGAGCCTTTCTGCGCAGAATAAGAGTAATCTCGAACAACTGCGGGGCGTTTGGCGTGGCGGCTTTCGCTTGACGACGTTTGCAAGCATTGGAACTTTTGCAGTGGCCCTCGTTCTTTGCTTTACGTTGCCGCTGGAAAATTTTTTCCCGGAAATCCATCCGCGTTTGGTGCAGACGGCAATCTTATTTGCGTTGCCAGGCGTGTTTGCGACTAACATTATTACGATTACTTCGTCTGTGATGAACGGGCTTGGGCATTACCGTCGTTGGGCTGTCATCAACATGGTGGCTTCTCTGTGGCAAATGCTCTGGGTGGCGTTCTTTCTTTATACGGAACGGTTGAGCGTTCTTTCTATTGTGGCGACGCAGTCCGTTATCGCTGGAATTTTTGCCGTGCAAATCGCATCGCAGGCCGGATTTAGTCTAAAAGAAATCCGCAAAACGGCTCTCGATATCCGTTCGCCGTGGCTTTCTTATGCGTTGATGGGAATTGTTCCGATGGTCTTGACGCCTGTAGTGCTTACGTTCATGCGAGTGACGGTGGGCGAGAACTTGGGCTGGAATGCGGCTGGCATTTGGCAGGGCATTTGGAAAATTTCAGACTTTCTGACCGCGTTCTTTTCGGCGATTCTCGGAGTCATTATTTTGCCGAAGGTCTCGGCGGCCATGAAGAAATCGGAGTTCTGGAGCATGTTCCGCCCGATTTTCTTCAAAACGATGATGCTTGCGTTTGTGGCGGTTACGGTACTTTACTTTGGGCGTTCGCTCCTTGTCGCGGTGATGCTTTCGTCGTCGTATGCTGGGGCTGCCGATTACATTCCGTTGCAGTTGCTGGGCGACTTTTTCCGCGTGGGCGGTTGGGCGTTAGGGCTTGTGCTGATTGCTCGTCGCGAAACGAAAAAGTTCTTGACGCTTGAAATCTGTTCGCAATTTGTCCTTGCGGCGGGCACTTACGTCTTTGTAAAACTCTACGAATTCAACGGCCCGATGATGGCTTATGCCGTAGAAAACTTCTTCACGCTTGTCGTTTCGCTAATAATCGTTAGCCGATTGAAGTGGGGGGAAGATTAGACGAAAGACGATAGACGAAAGACGATAGACGAAAGACGATAAATGCGTAAGGCGAGTGAAGCGGGACCACTTGTGGGACCATTGTACAAGTACCAAACCCGTCGCTCGAAAATAGAAATGTAAACATTTCTGCTTTACTCGCTTATAGGTTTGTTTTGAGCCTAGCATTTAGCACGAAGTGCAAAGACGAAAGAATATTGCCGTGAGTGGTGTGTTGTGAACGCAATCAGTCACTTGTTTTTTTGTCACCCTGGAGCTCCGCGATAGTGTCCAATGCAGTTTTTTACGTTTGTTCTTACTTGAAAAAAATTAAATTCTAACACATGACACCGAAAGTTTCTGTTATCATTGCAAGCTATAATCACGAACCGTATGTCGAAAAGGCGGTGCGTTCCGTGATGGCTCAGGCCGGCGTTGACTTTGAGCTGATTGTCGTAGATGACGGCAGCAAAGATGGTTCCCCGGAAATCTTGCAACGTTTATCTCTGGAACTCGGTTTTACTTACGTGCATCGTCCGAATAAAGGGGCTACGGCTACATTTGCCGAAGCGCTTTCGATGGCTAGTGGAAAGTACGTTTGTTCGTTCTCGTCGGACGATGTTATGCCGCCGGAACGTCTCAAGAAGCAGAGTGACTTCTTAGATCAGCACCCGGATGCAGTTGCGTGTTTTGGTCAAGTCGTTCCGCTGTTTGAAGGCGATAAAGTAGGAACAGAAATGGATGCACGTTACCTCCGCAGTGTGCCGCAAGTGACGTTCGAAGAATCGTTCTTGGGCCAAAAGGCGTTGCATGGCTGTGCAGAAATGTTTGTGCGTGAAAAAATACTTGCGATTGGCGGCTACGATATGCGGTATTTTTTCGAAGATTATCCGCTTTACCTCAAAATCCTTTATAATTACGGGCCACAGCCGGTATCGCCCGATTTTGTTTGCTGTTATTACCGTGAACACGGCGACAATTTGCATGTGAATCATGACCGCATTTACAGTGAAATCTTGCGTATCTTGGCGGAAAATTACAGTGCGCATCCGCTGTACAAAAAAGCGGTACAAGCTTGGAAAGCGAATTGGTTTTCTGCCGTGGCTGCCCAAAGCAAACTAGAGGCAATTCGCCTGATTCCAAAAGTCATCACGCTTTCGCCACGCTTTTGGCTCCGCTTACCCAAGTTGCTTATTCCGCGAAAACTGCTGAAGTACTAAAGAAGTGTTTAATGTAAAAAACTCCCGCGATTATTCAATCGCGGGAATTCTTATCTCACATCCTAATAACTATTGACTAATGACCAATGACTATTGACCAGTAACCAATAACTAGTCGTCCAAGCAGTCGTTCATCACTTGGATAATCTTCTTCTTGTCCATGTGCTGGCCGATGAACACCAAGCGGATGATGCGGTCGCCGTACTTTTCGTCCCACACCTTGAGCAGGTCCGGATTTTCGCGGAGAATGCGCTTCTGTTCGGCTTCGCTTTCGCTGGCGATCCAGGGGCCAAAATTTCGTTCTGAGGCCTGCTTGCCAGCCTGTTCGAACAGGTAGCTTTCACTGCGTTCGTCGCTGAACCAGAGGAGACCCTTCGTGCGGATAATGCTCATCGGATAGTCATCGAGGAATGCTTCGAACTTTTCGCGGTTCAGCGGACGGTGGTCTTCGAACACGAACGTGCTGATGCCGTATTCGTCGCCATGCGGATGATCCTTGTCGTGGTGGTGGCCGCAGTGGCAAACGCCGTGTTCATGGTCGCATTCGCTATGGTCTTCATCATCGTGGTCATGGTCGTGTTCGTCATGGTCGTGATGATGATGATGTTCTTCGGTCCCTGAGCCTGTCGAAGGGTCGTCATGATCGTCATCGTCGTGATGATGGTGATGTTCGTGCTCATCATGATTGTCATCATCATCTTCGTCTTCAGGAGACGTTTCCTTCATGTATTCCTTGACCCAGGCAGCGGAGTTTCCGACCTTTTCGAAGTCGAACTGCTTCGTGTCGAGAATATCCTTCATTTCGACCTTGCCGTAGTTCGTTTCAATCATCTTGGCGGTCGGCTGCAAAGCCTTCACGACGGCCTTCACGTGTTCCAAGTCGTGCTTGCTCAGAGCATCGACTTTGTTCAAAATAATCGTGTTGCAGAATTCAATCTGCTGGATGAGCAGGTTTGCAATATCTTCTTCTTCGAGGTTTTCGTCGAGGAGCTTTTCGCCACCGGCAAATTCATCGGCGAGGCGCAGCACGTCAACGACCGCGACAATGTTGTCCAAATGGCAGGTGAGGGGGCGACCGTCACGGGCTTGGAGCTGGCTACCCGCAAAGCTGATGGTCTGTGCGATAGGAATCGGTTCGCAGATGCCGCTCGCTTCGATGAGGATGTAATCGAACTTGCCCATTTCCAAAAGTTCGGCAATTTGTTCGATCAAGTCGGTCTTGAGTGAACAGCAAATGCAGCCGTTCGAAAGCGGAACGACCTTGCCCGAGTCTTCCTTGGTGATGTTTCCGCCTTTTTCAATTAAAGTTTGGTCGATGTTCACTTCGCCAATGTCGTTCACGATGACGGCGACGTGATAGCCTTGTTGATTGTTGAGAACGTAGTTGAGGAGAGTTGTTTTGCCGGCTCCCAGGTAACCGGTGAGGAGCGTTATAGGTACTGATTTCATGTGCGTAAATTTACTAAAAAAAGTGATTTTGGGCAAACCGATTAAAAAACGATGCTTTATATCTTGCAAAATCTTAGATTTTTTTTACATTTGGGATAGGGATTGAAATGAGGGCTTAGAGCCAAATTTTATTCCGAAAAGAACTGCTTTAGTGGCAATCCTTCTTTGCAAGGTTACGGATTGTAGCGGTGTTGTGCTAAATCCTATTGTCAAAGTAAGTTCTCGGCGTCCGTTGCAGGGCGCCCTTTTTGTATTTATTAAACGTCATGATTGTATTTCGTTTGCCTTGAGTCCCCTTGGCCTGAGTAGCCTTGAGTCGCGGACCGAATTTCGGATAAACTTTGTCGAATGGGTGCCGGGGTGTTTTTATGAGAATTTACTTTTCTTGTTTACGATAAAAGCAAAGAATGTTATAAGTTATATGTTCTATTGAAAAATTTTAATAACATTTTAGAAATATGTAATTTTTCTTATTTTTTTGTGTAGATTAATAAATGGAATCATGATAAGAGCTGAGGGCTAAAGAGGTTCCAAAAAAAACGAACTGATTTGATGGTCATCCTTCGTTTATTCATGGGGGGATTGGATCGTAGCTTCGAGGTGCTAGATCTAGGATTCAAAAAAAGTTCTGGGCGTTCCTTCGGGAACGCCCGTTTTGTATAGATTGTTTTTTATATAACGCTTTTGTTGTGTGCGCTAGAGCTTCAGCGAAAGCTGGTCTTCTTTTGCGGCGGGAGCTTGAGCATTTGCAGCTTTCGTCATTCCCGTGGAGGCGGGAATCTCAGCCGAACCATCGTCGGATGAAGCGTCGGCGTTTGCGATTTGAGCCACAAGCCATGCTTCGTCGTGCACGGGGATCCCGAGTTCGTTTGCTTTGGTGAGCTTGGAGCCTGCCGCTTCGCCAGCGAGCACCCAGCTCGTCTTTTTGCTCACGGAACCGCTGACTTTGCCACCGTTCTCTTCGATGAGCTTGCGGGCTTCGTCGCGGTCCATGTTCGGGAGCGTTCCCGTGATGACGGCTGTTTGCCCTTGGAACAGCGTCTTGACGATTCCCTTGAATTCCGTGGGGAGGCCGAGCGTTACGAGTTCATCGATTTCGTTCGTGTATAGCGGCGTGTGGAAAAATTCATAGACGGATTTTCCGATGCGTTCGCCGACGTCGGTCACGTTCTGCAATTCTTCGACGGTCGCGGTGCGGATCTTTTCGAGCGTGCGGAAATACTTTGCGATGTTTCGGGCGCTCGTGCGGCCGACAAAGCGGATGCCGAGGCCGTGCAGCAAGTTTTCTAGGCTCTTTTGCTTGGAGGCTTGGATGGCGTCGTAGACGTTTTTCGCGCTCTTCTTCGCCATGCGTTCTTGCGATTCGAGGTCTTCGAGCGTGAGGCGGTACAGGTCAGGAATGCGCTTGATTTTGCCTGTCGCGAGGAGGCTTGCGATAAGCGCCGGGCCGAGGTTCTCGATGTTCATCGCTTCGCGGCTCACGAAATGTTCGAAAAGGCACTGCACTTGAGCTTGGCAATGCATGTTTTCGCAACGGAGGACGACTTCGCCGTCGATGTGCGTCAAGGGTTCTCCGCATACGGGGCACTTTTCGGGGGCGGTAACGGGGGAGGCTCCGGCGGGGCGGAGTTCGCGTTTGACATCCGTAATTTTTGGGATGATTTCGCCGCCCTTTTCAACGCCGACGGTATCGCCAAAATGCAAATCGAGTCGTGCCACTTCGTCAAAGTTGTGGAGTGTGGCGCGCTTGACGGTTGTGCCTGCGAGACGCACGGGGGCGAGGTTTGCTACGGGCGTTACTGCACCAGTGCGGCCCACCTGGAATTCAACAGACAGAAGCGGCGTGTAGGCTCGTTCTGCCTTGAATTTGTATGCGATTGCCCAGCGTGGGCTTTTGCTTGTGCTGCCCAGTTCGCGCTGCATGGCAAGGTCGTTCAGCTTCACGACCATGCCGTCGATGTCAAACGGGAGGTTGTCGCGGCTTGCACCGATGTCTTCGGAAATCTTCATGATTTCATCGACCGTATTGGCAGTCCAGTAATCGTTTGTGTGGAATCCGAGGCGCTTGAGCTGCTTCAAGTTTTCTTCGTGTGTCGCATTGTTGCTCTGCGGAATGTGGTACGCAAAGAATCGCATCGGACGTGTCTTGCATTCGGCAACACTCTTGAGCTTGAGCGAGCCCGAGACCGTGTTGCGGCAATTTTGGAAAGTCTTCTTGTTTTCGAGGATGAACTGTTCGTTCAAGCGTTCAAAAGCCTCGCGTTCCATGTAGACTTCACCACGGACTTCGAATGTACCCTGCGGAATCTCGCTCGGGTCAATCTTCAATTTCTTCGCGTCAAAATATTCAGGAATATCCGCAATCGTGAGCGCATTCAACGTCACATCGTCGCCCTGAGCGCCATCTCCACGCGTCGCCGCCTGCTTTAAGCGACCATTCTCATAAACCACCGAAAGCGAAACACCGTCAATCTTCCGCTCGCAAATCCACTTCGCGCATTTGTCATTCTGGCCCTTCGACTGGCTCAGGGAACTTATCAAGGTTGGTGAGCTTGCCGAACCACTTTCGTCTTTGACGCCTTCGGCGTCCGGTGCTACGGCTCGGTCATACTGACCAGCGAGCTTGTCAGTGCGACTCTCGCCTTGCGCCTCTTTTGTCTCTCGTCTTTCGTCTAAAGCAGCAATCCCTTCTTCAGCGGCGGTTACGAATTCGCGCATTTCTTCTTCACTGTACACGTTTGCGATGCTGAGCATCGGCACCGCATGCGTGACCTTCGCAAAATCATTCGTGAGGTCGCTGCCGACCTTCTGCGTGAGCGAACCTTTTCCGCGTAATTCCGGATATTTTGCTTCGAGCGCTTCCATCTCCTTGAGGCCAAAATCAAAGTCTTGGTCACTCATGGGCGAGAATCCGTCCTTGTAATAAAGGCGGCTAGCTTCTTCCAGTTGTTTCTTTAACTCAAAATAGCGGGTACGGTCGATATCTTTCTGTGATTCCATGTGTGCCAATATAGAAAGTTGTGCGATACTTTTTTTTGTATGATTGGCTCAAAAAAATGTATTTTATTGTTATGGAGAAAGTTGATTTATCAAAATGGATTATGTTTAGCGATCGCCACAATTCCGAGAACTACAATAGTCCGGATGGAAAGTGGATGCTGAAATTGGGTTTTCCGGGATTTTGTTCTACGAAAGAAGAACTCCTTCGTGAACAGGCTATTTGTCGCAAGGTCTTTGCGCTTGGAATTCCGACACCGCAAGTGGGCGAAATTGTTGAACAGAACGGACGTTTGGGGATGATTTACGAACGCATTACAGGGAAGCGTTCTATTTCAAGATGTATAGGCGAGGAACCCGAAAAACTGGAGCAATTCATCAAAATTTTTGCAGAAAAATGCAAAATGCTGCATTCGACGGCTTGTGTTCCCGGTGATTTTGAAAATGTCGAAAAAAAGTATTTGCGATTTTTAGAAAAGTCAAGGCTTATTACGGGGGATATTGCTGAATACGCGCGTAAACTCATTGACGATACGCCTGTAAAAATCACATGTCTCCATGGAGATTTGCAAACGGGAAATCTGATTATAAATGACAAGAGCGCATTCTTTATCGACTTGGGTGAATTTGCCTATGGCAATCCGCTTTATGATTTAGGGTGCTATTATTATTTCTGTCATTATTTGCCAGATGATTATCTCATGGCTGCTCACTACATGAATGCTTCGAGGATGCGTAAATGTTGGGACGTCTTTGCAAAATATTATTTTGACGCAGATACTCCCGAAAAGCTGGCTGCTGTAGATGCTCGTGTAAAACCCTATGTATTGTTCCCGATACTAGATTTTGAGCATTTGCTGTCTGAAAGCGAGAATATAAAATACCTGGAAAAGAATTTCCAGGCAGCAAAGAAAGATTTGGGATTTTAGGCGAGTTTTAATCTTCGCACTTCTTGAAAAAACAGCTGCGGGCGCCCGTGTGGCATGCGACCTGCGGGCCCTGCATGCGTACCTTGAAAAGTAACGCGTCGCTGTCGCAGTCGGCGGCCCATTCGACGACGGTCATCACGTTGCCGCTCGTGTCGCCCTTGTGCCAGTATTCTTTGCGGCTTCGGCTCCAGAACACCATTTCGCCACATTCGTGCGTGCGGCGGAGGGCTTCTTTGTTCATCCATGCCATCATCAGAATGTCGCCCTTGTCGGCATCTTGGACAATCGCCGGGGCGAGCTTTTCGCCACCGAATTCGACTTCAAATTTGATTTCTTTAATTAAATCTTCGAATTTCATAATTTAGGTTTTAGGGGTTAGGTTACAGGTATCAGGGGTTAGAGGGTAGGTTGTCACTCATGGCTCAAAGCTCACTGCTCATCGCTCATTGCACCTCTGGATTATAGGCTGGATTGTTTTCGAATAAAGATTTTAAGCAGTTCGAATATTCTTCACGATTTGGCATGTCGCGAAGATAGCTAGTCGAAATGATTCCATCGCCATCTTCTTCGTGCCCTCCGTCATCTGTTAAGTAATCTTTGTAGGCTTCGCTGCAGTATTCCGCTTTGTTTACATAGCCGAATCTTGTTTCGGCAGAGCAGGTCTTTCCGTTAGAGGAAACGCTGAAGAGGTAATGTATAGCTTTGGTCTCGGTGTAACCGCCAACCTTGATATTCACTACCTGTCCTTGGACGGTTATGGTTGCATTTCTGTTGTCTTGATAGTTAAATGTGATGCCGCGTTCGGGCATATCTACGAAGTTTGTAGTCTCATCATCTTGTTTATCATAGATGCAAAAATTAAAGTAATCATGGAATATGTCGTGAATGACCTCGTTAACCATGTTGTAATCGGGATTAATGGTCATGTGTGTAATCATTGAATCTTGTTTGAATTCAATGGTGTTATTGAATAATTGTGGACTACATTTGTATTCGCCGTTTTTTATTCGGCAATAGTCAACATCCCATTTGCCGAAAATGCTACTGTTGTGCCCGTACATAAAATAATCGACTTCGTTGTCGATAGAATTATGATAGACTTTTATAGTGTCTTTACTGATAATATAGGCATTGAGGTCGATTGTGCCTTGGGGGTTCCAATTGTAAACGCCGTTAGATATGGTGCATTTACCCCAATAGTAGATAAAGTAATTTACGCCGTCCTTTGTTTCGTAAACGGCAGGGCGTGCAACACGGAATGCGCCTTCGCCTGATGATCCGGATCCAGGATTTGTGGGAGAATCGTCTCCACATCCGACCAACGCTGCAGATGCCATTGCCGCATAAAATATGTAATTTAATTTATTCCTAAAAAATGCCATTTTAAAATTCCCCAAGGATGCGACGAAACTATATCTCATCTAATTTGTCATTCTGAGCGGAGCGATATAGAATCCAATGTATTTTTAAAATTTGACTGGATCCTTCATTTCGCTAAGCTCCATTCAGGATGACGATGCGGGACAACTTTAATTACTCATCCCTCAAAGCGGCGAAGCTATCTTTCGTCTTTCGTCTGTAGCCCGCCGTGGCGGGCGTTCTTTCGTCTAACCTCTCACCTGACCGTTGCCACGGAGAATCCACTTGTAGCTGCAGAGGCTTTCGACGCCCATCGGGCCGCGAGCGTGGAGCTTGTCGGTAGAAATCCCCACTTCGGCGCCGAGGCCGTATTCGCCACCGTCGGCAAAACGCGTGCTGGCGTTCACCATCACGCTGCTGCTATCGACGTTTGCAACGAAGTAGTCTTGGACGCTTGCATCTTCGGCAACAACAGCTTCCGTGTGGCGGCTGCTGTTCTTTTCGATGTGCTCGCAGGCTTCTTCGACGTTATCGACGAACTTGACGCTCGATTTGAGGGCGAGGTATTCGTGATGGTAATTGCTGTCGTCACCGATGTCTTCAATGCGGCTGTCGTGCGATTGGGCGTCCTTGTTGCCAAAGAGTTCTACGCCGCGGTCGGCGAGGCAATCCAGGAGTTTCTTGACGTTCGCATCATCGATATGACGGTCGATGATGACGCATTCCATGGCGTTGCACACGCCGGTGCGCTGCGTCTTCGCGTTAATCAAGATGTTTACGGCCTTGTCCATGTCGGCGGACTTGTCCACGTACACGTGGCAGATACCGTTGAAGTGCTTGATGACGGGAATCTTGCTCTGTTCCACGACGGCACGAATCAAGCGTTCGCCACCGCGAGGAATCACGAGGTCGAGGCAGTCGTTGCGCTGCAGGAGCATGCCTACGAGATCGTGGCTTGTTTCGGTCACGAGCTGCACGGCATCTTTGTCAACGCCGTTTTCGGCTAACGCCTGGTGGAAAATCCCGGCGAGGCACTTTGCGGAGTTGAGCGATTCCTTGCCGCCACGGAGAATCACGGCGTTGCCCGCCTTGAAGCAAAGGCAAGCACCGTCAATCGTCACGTTCGGGCGGCTTTCAAAAATAAAGAACACAGAACCGATTGGTACGGCGACACGGCTAATCTTGATGCCGTTCTTGAGTTCGCGGCTTTCGAGAATGCGACCGAGCGGGTCGGTGAAGGCGGCGATTTCTTCGGCGCCCTTGGCCATCGATTCGATGCGGGCATCGTTCAAAGTCAAACGATCCATCTTGGAATCGTCGAGTTTGCCGGCGGCAGCTTCAAGGTCGAGCTTGTTTGCTGCGAGAATTTCCGGTTTCTTTTCGCGGAGCAAAACGGCCACGCGGTTGAGCACGGCGGCGCGCTTTTCGGCGCTAAGGGTACGGATTTTTTTGCTCGCGTTCTTTGCGTTTGTCGCGAGTTCGTTCGAGTATTGTTCCAAATTAACGTTATTCTGTGTCATGTGGGATAATATAGAAACATGTATGGTAGGACTGTGTAAGGTGATCCCGCCCCGGAATGAAATCCGGGGTGACAAATCGGCTGGGAGGACATGTAAAAAAGGAATTCACCGGCATTGTCTGTGGTTCTTCATATGCGAGTTTCGCCTAGGATACAAGCAACGCATTACGTTGCATCGGTCGATCAGCCTCCTGTGATTTGTTCTTATCATCCGCCCGTAATTGGGCTAATGTTTAGCCTATATTGTCAATAGGTCCCTGTACTGATCTTTCTTCAGTTGATTTTGGATATACGATGCCTTCTTTGCCGTATTTTTATCCGTTGTGTCAACATAGTAGCCACGACACCAAAATTCCCTGTTTCGGTATTTGAACTGGAGCGATTTGTACTTTTCGAAAATCATCAGACTACTCTTCCCTTTCAAGTATCTGACAAATCTAGAAACCGATATTTTGGTAGATTTCTCGACTTATGCGCCAATGTGTTATTCTTTTTATAATTTATTTTAAATTCATTGGCTTTATTGTGATGCAATTTGTGGACCGCATGTCAAAAGTAACCAAAGGAATTCTTTTTATTCGATGATTCAACGTTAGAAGTCTTTTTTGAATCACTGTCTAAGCCGATGTTTTTTTGTTATACAAAGAGAAACTGCAACCACGTTTTTTTTGTCGTTTATTTACAGAAATACAATACAAATATTTCCAAAAAGATGAAAATTTTGTACTGTTTTTTATATATACAGAATTATAGATAAAGACCTTGACAAATAAATTTATTTTTTTATTTTGTCAATGTTTTTTTAAAGGATACAGAATGAAAAAAAACTTTTACATTAAGAGTGCTCTTTTTATTTTAGTTTGGCTGAATACATTTATCCATGCTTATAATATAGACGACTATAGGAATGCCTTAGCATCTTTTGTCAGTATGCCCTCAAATATAAATCAAGGCGTAGATTGGGTAGAACCGTATGATAGAACTTATCTACCGTTTGATAGATGTGGTGAAGTGAAAGACATCGAAGTTACTAAGCTAGAAGAATCTGTGATAAGTTACATGGAAAGAAAATCGTGGTGGGGTTCTTTGGAACATTATCGTCGTTTAGTGAGTGTTATAAAGGTCACTTATAGAGTTACTTGTGAAAACAAACTTAAATATGAAGGAATAACGTATTTGTTTAGTGAGCCTCATGGAATAAATAACATTTGGTGTTGGCAACATGAGAGCGACTGTGAAGAATTTAAAAAACATGCACATGATGAATGGTATGAAAAGCCTCTTGACTATTTAAGCGATGCTGGGGTATATTATGATAAAATTGCACCTGAATTTGAAAATTATGGAAGATTTGACAAAGATGTTATTAAAACGTATTGGTCTAATCAAAAAGTATTCTTTCCTGAGTGGAAATATACAGGGATTCCTGGAAAATCCCTCGCTCATCCAATTCTTTTTGTTCATGGTTTAGGTAGTGATTTTGAAACATGGGGTGTGGAGGCGATAGCAGACAAAGGTAAAGATGGTATTAATAAGGGAAATGCTGATTTTCAAAATGGTTTAGTAAAAAAATATATAAAGGGTTCTGCTCCTGATATTCTTGCAAGAACGATGAACGTGGATAATTCTGAGGAAAATATCAATAAAAATGGAATGTATTTTTTTCAAGCTCCAGGTGGAGTTATTGGGGGAAAGTGGGTTGAAGCAAAACCCCTTTGGGATGCTAATAATGTGCAAAAATCGCAGTCTAGAAAACTTTACGAACAAATAAAAAACATTCTAGATGATTTTTATGGAGCAAAGGGCATTGATTGGAAAAAAATAGATGATACTCCTATAGATTTTGTTGCGCATAGTCAAGGAGGGCTTGTAATAAGGGAGATGTTAAGAGGTTTGCAGACGGATGCTGCTTCTTTTCCTTCTGGATTGGCTAATCCTGCAAATCATATTGGTAAAGTGGTTACTGTTGATACACCGCACTTTGGTTCAGAATTAGCCATTGAAAATACAGAAAGCATAGCGAGTGAGTTTCCTGGATTAAAAATGATTATTGATGATCTTGATGCTCAAACAAAGGGTGAACCAAATGAACATACACTTATTGAAGCAACTTTGAATATGGGCTTGTTTGATTATGCGAATCAGGCCGGCTCCATTTTAATTGATGGAATGACAGATGTTTTGAATACTGGCGGACCTTTAGATATGCTAAATATTTTTGCTCCATTTGCCTATGTTTTAGGGTGGTCTTATGGAGCGGCTTCATGGGCAACTACTGATGTTAATCTTTTAATAAAAGGACCTTATATTGGAAAATATACTGCATATACCGAAATAGACGGTCCTTTATTTATGAATTTTGATGGTCCAAAATTTGAAATTGATACGTTGGAGCAAATTTCAGAAAAATTGCGTGATATACGTAATGGGGCTATGTATTTAGGTAGAGATAACCCGTTTATGGAACGATTGACAAGAGGATATAATGGTCAAGGTGCGTATCCTCGTAAACCTGATGGTCGGAATATATCACTTTTACCTCTTTATTCTCCTAAAACGAAACGACTTTTGTCTCAATTACTTTACGCTGTGGCTGAAGGGGCCGATAGGCTTTGTGCTGATAAAGATGATGATAGTGATGGATGTTTTGTCATAGGTCCCTTGTTTAAATCTAAGGCTGTTGAAATGGCTAATAAGAAAGATATGGACATTAATGATGTGTCTGATATTAAAATTAGTGGAGATTTATGGAATGCGTTAGTGAGTATTCAAGATACGTGGTTTGAAAAATCTGATGCTCTTGTTACTGAAACTAGTCAAAAGTTTATTGATAAAGAACTTGGACTTGATCCAGCATTGATAAATGAATTTTCAAATCCTCGTCGATTTCTATTTCATGATGCTTTAGCTTCATGGGAAGATGTGTTGCACATGCGTATTGATGTTATGAAAGGAAAGGTTCTTAATGAAGGTGCTACAAGACAAGGACTTGATATTGCTTGTGCTCTTGATCGCTACTGTAATTTCGTTGCGGAAAATGAGTCCGCTCGTATCATGTATCTAAATTATGGCAGCATCTCATTTGCTGGTGATTTTGATGTTGCTCCGATATATCTTAATCAGGGATCTCAGGAAGTGCAAATTTCTGATGGAACCAATTACTTGAGGGCTTCGTATATTCCTGAATTAGGTTCTGTTGTTCATTATACAGATGAAACAGGCAAGGAAATTGAAGACATTGTTTATGACTCCTTTGTGGCTACGATTCCTGCTATTTCTAGGAAAGGTCAGGTTATTCATGTGGCTTTCAATAATCAATCTGGAAGAAGTTTTACAAAGGACTATGCGATAAGCAAATTGTCAAATGTTGCCACATATTCAATTTTGTCAAATGATGCCGTAAATTATTCAAAGATTGTTATGGGTGTGGGCGTGGCTAGTGATCCTTCTACGCAGGCCCCTCCCGAAATGCCCAAAAATGAACTTTTTGCTAAGAGTTCAATATTTGCGTATCATCGAGAAGCTCGTGGAAAAGAAGAATATAATACATCTCGTCCAAGAATTCTTGTTGGAAATACTTCTGATAAAAATATACATGGGTTTAAGGTTGCCTATTATTTTACGGCAGATCCTGCACATACACCTGTGGTCGAAATTGATTACCCTAAGATCCCGTTTGTTTTAGAAAATTTGGGTGGTGACCAATGGCGTTTTGTTCTTGATGCCAGTGATAGCGTGTTAAAAGCTAAATCGATTTGTCCAAATGTTGATGGTTGGCAAATTAGAATCCATTATAATGACTGGGCGAAATATAGTTATCGTAATGATTGGTCTGCCAATTATAATATTGGAAGACCTATGGTTAATACAAAAATTGTTATTTATGATAAAAATGGTGGAATTCTTTGGGGACAAGAACCCGAAAAATTGCAAAGTCAGAAAACGGGCGTTGTTCCTTTAGCCATGGCTTCTATGGCTTGGTATGATTCTGCACCTTGGGAGAAAAATACCTTGAAACCTCGTGTTTCAATTCAAAATACGGGTTCTGTTCCTTTGCAAAATTTTTACGCAAAATTATGGTTCCGTGTTCCTGAAGGGAAGCGACTTTACGTACCTTTTGATGAATGGTACACCCCTGTGTCAGATCCTTCATTGCAAAATGTCAAAGACAATGTATGGGAATTGAAATTGTTTTTCAATAAATATATTTTGTATCCAGGAGATTCTATTCAAGAAGGTGATATTGGCTTGCATTTGATTGATTGGAGTACTTTCGACAAAACTGTATGTGGTATAGCCTTAATTGATTCTGAGAATAATATCATATTTGGTTCAGAGCCTTCTGTAGAAGAATGCAAGTCTTTTGCTCAACCTACCTTGATGCATTCTTTATATGCATGGAGCTTTTAATGGGTAAGATAATTTATTTAATGTTGTTTCTTTTATTAATCTCATGTGCAGATGAAGTTCCTTCTAATTCTAGTGGAGAAGCTGCTTCTGAAAGCTATAATTTGGGTTGGCAGCCTGTAGGTTTTACTCCTGATCCAACAACACTGTATACTCGTGGAAGCGGTTTGCGAATGGTTACGCATTCTGGGGAGTGGATTCTTTTGGTCGATGCATGGACTTCTTATGTTGATGGAAACGGAGGTCTATTAACTTATTCACCGAGACTTTTTATTTCAAAAATAAATATGAATAAATGGGACACTCTTTCGGTGCCGTCCAAAAGTTATGTACGCACTGTTTATGCTGATTCTACTGGTTTTTATGTAGGAACATATAAAACAGGACAGATTATGAAGTATTTGCCAAATCAAAAAAAATGGGAGGAAATATATGTTTTAGATTCAGTTAATGGTATTGACTATAATGTCTATGGTATTAATAAATACGGAAATCGTTTGATTGTATGCCTAGCTGGTATTAAAGATTCTGTGACTCAGGAAATTGTATCTGTTATGAAATTACAGGATGATAATTCTTGGATTGACCTTGAAACACCTGAAATGTATAAGATGTTGTATAATGATGATTCTATGTCTATACCCCTTCAATTCCATAAGGGGGTTGAATTGGATGGTGTATTTTATGCTGCAACAAAAAATGGTGTTTGGATTTTGAATTCAGACTTGAAAACTTGGACACAGATGCCTTCTCCACCTCATACTAAATGGGATGAGGAAAATAAGACTATAATAAGTCCCGTTACGGAAATTCTTGCACATAAGGGAAAGCTTATTGTTGTGGCAAATTCAAATCTGATTTACCAATGGAATCCCACAACAAGTTCTTGGAATGGTATTGATAGTCTTTATTTGAAATTTCGTGAGGATGGCGATTATACCATATATATGAATACTCCTCATAATAAAGAAACTTTAGCTTCTGATGGAAAACATTTATTTGTGGCTGGAGGTTTTCAACCACCTCCTATGGTGTATATGGGAGACTATGGAGAGCCGTATGGAATTATAGAGAAAGGTTGGCGTATGTTGAGGAAGGGCTGGTGCGGAAAATATAAATGCGTTTCAACCGATGCCACTTACAGTCTTGATATTATAAATGGATATCTATATGCCGCTGCATACGAGGGCTTATTTAGAATGCCTTTATCTCAATTGAATGATGTAATTGCAGGTGAAAAAGATTTTTATGGAATGGATATAAAAAAATGAGCTTGTTGTAAGCCTCTGTTGTGGCTGAAATCATGATGTAACCCTTCGTCAGGTTTTGGTTACACACAAAAAAAGTCCCGCAAATGTTTGCGGGACTTTTAAAATCACAATGTTCTCTCGGCATTCGCTGCATGTCGTCATCCTCGCGTATGCGAGGATCTTTTTTACAGCAAGTTGACGATTGCCGTGAACAGCGCGTCAGACAAAGCGTTCGTTTCCAAACCTTCGATCACGCTGAACTGGTTGAACATAATCTGGCCGTTGCCAAACGGAACGAGCTGCAAATCCACGCCCGTCTTGATTTCGCCATCCTTGAGCGTCACAGAACGTGCATAGACTTTGGCGCCTGCAAGTTCGTTCAACGAAATGCCCGGCATTGCAGAGGCGGAATTGTGGTCGAGAACGCCATTGCCGCCAAAGACCTTCATGAGCGGGGAATCCTTCGGCAAGTAATGCAAGCTGAATTCGTTTGCGCCTGTTGTCCAGTGAGCTTCGATATTGTGTTCAAAGTTGTGGCTCTGGTTCAAGAGGTCGATATCTTCTGTAGTCATATCGGAGAGCAACAGCGTCTTGCCGCCATTCTTCGTGACATCGAAAATCTTGTTCAGCACTTCGTCCGGCCAAGAACTCAAGTTTGCAGTGAATATAATTTGTTCGGAACCTTCCAGCGCAGCGAGAGCATCGCTCGATTCGTCGTAGTTGTCCAAGAAGCAAACCTTGCTCATGGCATCCTTTACGTCCGTCTGTTCGATGACAATCAAGTCTTCGATGCTGGAGTGAACTTCCTTGCCGTTGTCCTTGAGCGTGAGCTTGATTTTGTACAAACCGGTGGCTCGCGGAGCCATCAACGTGCAAATGCCGAGCTGCGTTAACGTTTTCTTCTCGGCGGGTTCATCGGGCAGAACCTTCTGCGTGTTGATGACTTTGTCCTTGCTGTCGAGGAGCGAAACTTCGATTTCCACATCTTCCAAGCGGCTGTTGTTCAAAAGCGTAAGCTGGAAGCTGACTTCGCTTTGCGGTGCGACTACGTGTTCGAGTTCGCTGATGAGCACGCGGCTCGGAGCCGTGATTTCGCGGGCAAAATTCTGCAAGCCTTTGGACTTTCTGTTTTCGTCCATGATGCCGCTGAAGTCCGTGCCGTTGTCCGCCCACTGGTCGAGGAAGAATCCTGCAATCTGCGGGTTGCTTTGGAAGGCGGTAATTTGGTCGTACTTGCTCTTGAGCGCGATGCGATAGACATCGGCGTTGAACGATTCAAAGTTCGGCCAAATCGAAAGCTTGCTGTCTTCAACGAACGTTTCCACGGACTTGAATTCGTTCTTGATAGCCTTCTGGCTCTTGATGCTACGAGGACCGGCGATGGTGGTCGCACGTTTCGGGAACAAAGTATTGTTCTTGAGCGTCACCAAGACCTTGTTTTCGATATCGTTCAAAACAGGTTCTTCTTCGTCCTGGAAGTGGCTGTCGCCAAGGCCCGTATCGGGCACCATGAGTTCCGTGTCTTCCTTGTCGAGCATGTGGGCGAGGTAGTGCGTATAAGCGGCACTCGGATTTTCACGCGGGTTCACTCGCATTGTGGCGTACTGTGAAATGCGGTCGATAGAAACCGGGATAATCTTGCCCGTATCCTTGTGGAAGTTCGCTTCGTTGTCGAGATAAATACTGTTGAAGTTGCTAATCGCCGCACGGCAAGTATCAATCGGGCTGATGGCGTTTAAAAGCTTGTTGCCGTTCTGGAGCATGAACGTTCCGTTTTCGGAACCGAGAATCCAGGCGGCGATACACGGATGGTTGTGCTGGTCACGCACCATGTCGTTGATGAGCTTCTTCGTAATTTCGAGACCCTGAGCGGTAGAACGCATCGTGTGGATCGGGAATTCCTGGAATACGAAAAGACCAATCTTGTCGCAAATGTCGAGAGCCGTGCTGCTGAGCGGAGCGCCGCACGAACGGATGACGTTGAAACCCGCCGTCTTGACTGCGTTCAAGTCCTTTTCCAAAGCCGGATTCTGGTCCGTCCAAAGGCCGCCTTCGCTCCACTGCTGGTTGTAGCTCACGCCCATGAGCTTCACGATAGCGTCGTTGACGTAATAGTCGCCCTTGAGGCAGTCGAACTTGCGGAAACCGAAAGTCTTGACGACAGGGAAGGTGTATTCTGGAGCCTTGCCCTTTGCGCCCCTGATTTCGAGCTGCATTTCAATCGCGAACAAGTTCGGATGTTCCGGACTCCAGACGCATTTGTCCTTCTTCCAGTCCTTGATTCCGAGCAGGAACTTCTGCGTGGCATTTTCTTTTTCGAGTTTTACATCCTTGAAGTATTCGAAAACGTCTCCGTTCGGGTTCTTCATGAGAATGCGGAGGCGAGACTGGTAACCACGCGGGTTGTTGAAGAACGCTTCGACAGAAACACGTTCCTGGTCCATGTCCGGTTCGACATGAATATCAGAAATGAAAGCGGCGTTACCGAGAATCAAATCGACGTGACCGCAGATACCGCCATACGGATACTGCGACCAGGGGAGGCCCACCGGCATTTCGCCCGGATGGGCATAGCGGTCGTTTGCGCCTTCCTTGCTTTCGCGACCGAAGTCAATGCGACTGTTCGTTGCACCCATGTTGGCGACGCGGATGCAGAGGATGTTTTCTTCGCCGAGCTTGATAGCCTTCTGTGTTTCTACAACAAAAGACGTATAAGCGCCAAAGTGGTCTCCGAGGAGCTTGCCGTTCAGCCAGATGGTTGCATGCGTAGCAATCTTTTCAAAACGCAAGAAAATGCGCTTTGTGACTTGCTTTTCATCGTCAATCGTAAATCTCTTAAAGTAGAACGCGCAGTCCTGGGCCATCAAAAGCTTGTCAAAAGCTCTTTCCCAGATGTGGGGCACGCTAACAGTTTGTGTTTTTTCAGGATACGTTGCATACCAACGATTGGAGATGCCGGTATCTTCAGTGTCCCAAATCATCTGCCAATCGCCATCAAGGCTAATAATTTTGCTCATTCGGAGAATCCTTTATAAAATTCCTGAGGAAAGATAGAATAATTAGACGAGAGGGTAGAGACGGGAGACGAGAGAATGCGGCGGAAAATGCCATTCTGAACGCAATGCACATGAATTATCTGCAATTGCCATTCTATGACTTTAGCCTCGGATTTTTTCCGGGAGATAGAATCCAGTGAATTATACTTTAAAAATGAATGGGGGGAAAGCCTTCCCCTGCCTTCGGCTAGACGAAAGAAAAAAATGCAAAAAAACTTTCACCTTTCGTCTATCCTACGTCACCCCTTCTCCTAGGGGCTCCGCCCCTAAAACCCCGTCGTTTTTTGTCATCTTTTAAGTTTTCGGTCCCGCGCTATCCAGTGCTTTATCCCGTCAAATGAACGCTTTGTCAGGATTTTTTTGTATTTAATGTTTATTTATGTATATTAAAGAAAAATTTAAGCATAAATGTTATTCGGGAAAATTATTTTATGTATCGTGCGTTTCTTTTTGTTCTGCTTGTTGTAACGTCTACTTTTGCTCAAGGCGAAAGCAACTTGGATGAGTATGCAAAGCGAGATCGCGTCAAAAATGCAAAAAGAATTCAGGATAATTCTGTTCCTTTCGACTTCTCTGTAGGGGCGACTCTGAATGTGGGGTATAAGGGGATTAATGGGATGAAGGAAAAGGGCCGATACGCGGCCGAAGACCGAGTCTTGTTCTTTGGTGGCGCCGATTTTCAAGTGGGTGCGATGGCTCAGGTCCCTCTGATTAAGAATAATCTTGCGGTAAAACTTGGAGCTTTGTTTGAATATGCAGGCCTAGATCTTCGAAAGCCTGTTTACGTAGACGATGAAAATGGCGAATATGAACAGATTTCTAGTGGAGGCTTTTCACAAGGACGAATTGCGTTCCCCTTTTTATTTGCTTTAAAATATCACTCCATGCCCGTGATGTTCGAATTAGGCAGCGAATTTTCCATTCCGCTTTTTGATTCGTTTAATCCCGGTGCTTTTGACGAAAGAAAAATAGATTCGTCTATAGAAGTGGGGGTGCTGTTGGGCTTTGGTGCTCAAGTCCACAAATACATATCCATAGACCTTCTTTTGGACGCAAAAGTCTATCACGAATTTAGAGATCGTTTTATTGATGGTGTTTCCGATTGGTCTTCGGTATTTTTCAAGGTCGGAGTGACGGTAAATCCCCAGCTCTTTATTACATCAAGATAGATTTCCGCAAGACTCGTTTTACGTAGTTGTTGTCTCTCGTTTTTCTCTCGGATGGAAGCTGCGGTGCTCTTGCTTGATGAACTCGTTGTCTATATGCGTGTAGATTTGCGTGGTGCTGATGTCCGCGTGGCCGAGCAGTTCTTGCAAAACGCGCAAGTCCATGCCCGCTTCAAGGCAGTGCGTGGCAAAGCTGTGGCGGAACGTGTGCGGCGAGACTTGCTTGCTCAAGTGCATCGTGTGCAGCTGCACAATTTTCCATGCCCCCATGCGGCTCATCGGCTTGCCGTGTGCGTTTAGAATGACGTTGTCTGTAGAAGGGTGCGTGAGCGGGCGGCCTACTTCAATCCATGCCTTCAAATTTTCCTTGGCTTTGCTCCCTAGCGGAACGAGCCTCTGCTTGTTGCCTTTGCCGATGGGCGTAAGCCATTCGTTGTCGAGGTCAATTTGCGAAAGCTTGATTCCGAGTACTTCCGAAATGCGTAGCCCGCCGCTGTACATGAGTTCGATGAGAGCGGTATCGCGGAGCGGGTTCTTGCCGTTTGCGGCGCTTTCGAAAACGCTGTCCACTTCTTCTCGAGTCAGGTACTGCGGCAGGTAATGCCCGAGCTTTGGCGTCGCAAGCATGGATTCCGTGCTGTAATCGTACTCGCCCTGGTTCTGCATATATTTGAGGAATCCGCGCAGACTCGAAAAATGCCTAGCGACAGACGTGGGGGAGTATTCCACTTGCCCTGCGGTGTACGTCAAAAAGTCGTCCAGCTTTTCGGGCTTCAATTCCTTGAGGTCGATTCCATTGTCGTCTAGCCATGCAATAAAATGCCGCAAGTCTTCCTGGTAGCTCTGTATCGTCACGGGGGAGAGGTTGCGTTCCACTCCCAAGTGCGAAAGAAATGCATCTAGACGGTTGGAATTGAGGCTCATCTTAATCCTTTACGCAACGGATTCCTGTAATATGACTGTTATACTCTGAAATTTCTTTTGTTATTGCACGGGGATTTCCTGCTCCAGCAAAATAAAAATACATAATTGAATCTTTGGGATTGTCAACTCCTAGACATGCGGACTTCATAGGAAGGTATTTGTTTTGGTTTATCAAAATGGTGTTAAAAGAGTCTTTTCTTGTAAAGCATCCGTTTGGTATAAGGCTAAACCCGTATTTATTCATCCCGTGATTTGTTGTATATAAAATATTCAATGAGGTGTAAGCTTCCCACCCATAAACTGATTTGAGGTCTATGGCCGAAGAATCACCGGCAAATTTTATTAGTTTATCCCAATCTTCAATAGTGGATACATGCCAGTTGGTGGGGCACAGTGCTTCTGTAGAGTCCGTCGTGAATGGGTATGTATAATAGCGACCGTATTTTGCACATGAATCTCTGTAACAGAAACTTTTGGTTGTATCACTTGTTTTGTAGCGTAAGTTTTCTGCCATCCATGTGGTGCCATTGATTTCGACCGTCTTGTATTCTTGATTGTCGCGGTCGTCAATCAGCGTACCGTATTCTCCTGCATAGCTGTAAATAATTGCAGTGTCGTTGACGCAACGGACGGGGCGCTTGCTCTCCAATAAGCTTTCCGCGATGTACAGCGTGTCATGACGGGCAATACTCCCTTGGTTTGCAAAAAGTATATATCCGGTACCCTCTTCTGTTTTGTCAGAACTCCAAAAAGAAGCTTTTCCTTCGCGGTGTTGCGTGTAATTTTGGGGGTCAGGGAGTGATGAAAATGAGGTGTCGTCTCTTGCAATCCCTGACAATGCCATGGCAAATCCGAAAATATCATCGCCTCGGTAATATTTAGAAAGGAGTTTCTTGGGGGTTGGATAATGTGCTCCAAAGTACAATAGCGTGTCCAGTTCAGCTTTTGATGGTAAATGATATCCGGCAGGGCACGCGGTTTGAGCTTCGTTAAAAGAATAGAATCGACCAAAAGAACTGCAATAATCTGAATATTGATAATCTTGGTAGCAGATGCTAGAATCTGTTTTGAAGTTCAGGTTTTGTGCAATCCATTTTTGGGGGCCGATAATTGTCGTCTTGTATTTTTTCCCATCTCTCGAATCGGTAAATTCACCGTATTTGATATCGGGATTGAACATCGAATCGGATATGTCTGGCGCGGAATGGCTTTTTACGCAATAAATGTCGTACATGTAAGAAACGTCTTTGTAGTTCTTATTATCAAAGGATACTACTGCATCAGAATATCCTTCAAAATGGACCATTGTAGTTTTTTCTCCGATGGATTTAATCATTCTCTTTGGAATGTTTAGTCCGTAAGCGTTTAGTCCGTTTCTGTATGCCCAGCCTGTTCTTGATTTGAGCATCATTCCAGCAAAACATTTACCGCCAATATTGTCAAAAAGTTCTTCCCATTCAAGTGAATCAGGGGCGTGCCATCCTGCGGGGCAATACTTGGTGTATTCGTTGATGGGCATTGTGGTTTCGACCCATTCTTGATTTCCGATTTTTACGGATTTATGGTTTCCTACTTCGCCATATTCGCAGTTGTCTTTTTCGCCGACAAGGCAGGGCTTGACTTTGGGCGTCCATACGGAATCTTTGCATCTTTCTTCGTTTGATTTTACTGAAGAAGGGTCGTTCAAGTTGGGCCATGGGGAACGGACTTCGCCTTTGATGCAGCGCAATGGAGCCGTTCTGGGGTCATCCTGAAAATCCCGTTCTCCTTTGAATCGGGTATAGTCTTTACTACCTGCTCTTGATATGGCTGTTAATGAAAGCAATTTACCATAACTGCGATCGTTGTTCGATGCCCAGAAGCTAAAAGATGTCTTGGCCGAAAATCCATAGTCGTCGGTTCCGCAGAGGTCTGAATCGTCAAAGCAGTTGTCTTTTGCCATCAGCTTCTTGGCCGCTTCGGAATATAAGTAGGCTCCGAGACTATTGTCATAAATTTTGCGGGCTCCTGTACTGAGGAATAGTGTTTCCCAGTCGGATGTTCCTGGAATTCTCCATCCGTCGGGGCATATTCCCTGGACTAGCGTATCGCAAATTGCCGAAAGGGAGCATCCGTTTGCAAGCGTGTCCATCATGGTAGCCCATGTGTATGCCCTTCCATATTTCTTGCCGTCGGTATCGGTGGAATCAAGACATTCGCTGCCGTTTGATGTTTTGTAGTTCAGGTTCTCGGCCATCCAGGTTTGATCGCCTATGGTTACGGTTTTATAGACGCGTCCGTCGCGCTTGTCGGTGAATTGTCCTTTGACTGTGGTAGAAGGGTCGATTTTAAAATTTGTTTTTGAACTGGAAGAATTCTTTGTAGAAGAGGAGGAAAGTTTACTTGATGAAGAACTGCCTTTTTTGGAAGACGAGCTGCTTTTCGATTTTGAGGAGGATAGGGAAGAACTTGAAATATCTTCTTCGTCTTCGGGGGCGTTGTTGGGGGATTTCTCATCTCCGCAGCAGGCGAAAATTAACGACAACAATAGGACTGGAATAGCTGTTTTTTTCATAATGCAAATTGAAAAAGGTTCTAACAACGTAATAATATAAAATTTTTCAAAAAAATTAGCGCATCCCCCTTGCCAATTCTTTATGATATTTCTAAAATTGTCCCCGTCCAAAGCGACTATGGATGATTAGCTCAGTTGGTAGAGCAGCTGACTCTTAATCAGCGGGTCGCAGGTTCGACCCCTGCATCATCCACTAAGTACCGGACCGCAAGGCGAGGTGCTGCAAATACAAAAGCGTCAGGCAAAGCTAAGCGTCTAACGAACTTTGAAACTGCGACTTTTGATTTTTGTAAAAGACATAGCTCCCAATGGAAGAC
>JAEEGK010006290.1_pt1 | contig 28605 bp, 18 predicted proteins | sample 8958771 | NCBI WGS metagenome assembly JAEEGK01 (sample SAMN16246547, study PRJNA631951) | gut metagenome | biome: gut microbiome; feature: rumen; material: SC-attached | host: Bos | place: Iran: Karaj | collected 2018-10 | reverse complement strand
CCGGCGTGACTATCAAGCTGACTGACGCAGGCGACACCAACTTCTTCTGCGAAGGACGTCACGACATCATTGCCGACGAGCCCTATGTCTACACGCTGAAGGGTGCTACCCTGAAAGAGGGCAACGACGCCACAGCCATCCGCCTGTTCTTCGACTTCGGAGGCTCGCCTGCCGGAACTAAGGTGAAGATCAGTAAGATTGTCTTTAAAGAAGCGTAATGGTCAATGTTCAATGGTCAATGGTCAATGTTTAAAATGAAACGATTCATGCTTAATACATTCATGCTCTCTCTAGCCGTAGCCCTTTGGGGCTGCGGCGGAGATGACAACGACGACCCGCAGCCAGCCGCAGTAACCATCAGCGTCTCGCAGCAAAGCCTCAACGTTCCAGCCGAAGGTGCTACCTATACCATTCAGGTCACCACCACAGGCAAGGAGTGGGGAGCCTATGCCGACCAGGACTTCATCACTGTCGACGCGAAGAATACGGTAGCCCAGTCGGGCACGCTCACGGTCGAGGTTCCTGCTAATCCGACGACCAGTGTCCGTACTGGCACCGTAACGGTCATGTCGGGTGTGGCCCGTAAGGCCATCAGCGTTACTCAGACCGCTGCAGAGGAATCGCCTTACTATGCGCCTGAAGGATACTCGCTGGTATGGCACGATGAGTTTGACGGCATTTATGGCTATGCTCCTAACGAGAATGGCGTTCCCAAACCAGTACTCAATCCGGATGACTGGACTCACGAGGTGAAGAACTCAGGCTGGGTGAACCACGAGCTACAGAACTACGTGAACCACAAGACTCCCGATGGCGCGCTGGTTACTGAACTACGTGACGGTAAGCTGCGCATCACAGCCCTGAAGGAAAACGGTAAGGTCTACTCGGGTCGCGTCTATGCCAAGGTGAAGGAAGGCTGGAAGTACGGCTATATCGAGGCCAGCATCAAACTGCCGAAGGGTAAGGGTACATGGCCTGCCTTCTGGATGATGCCTGTGAACTTCCGTTCGTGGCCTGCCGACGGCGAGATTGACATCATGGAGGAGGTGGGCTATCATCCCAACTATGTATCGTCGAGCCTTCATGCCAACGCCCACGTGCATACCAAGGGCACACAGGTGACCCACGAGATGAAGTGCGAGGGTGCCGAGGATGACTTCCACACCTACGCCATCAAGTGGACTCATGAGAACATCACCACCTATGTCGACGGCCGTGTGCAACTCTCGTACGACAACAAAGGCAAGGGCCGCGACGACTGGCCCTACGACGATCCCTTCTACGTCATCCTCAACCTCGCCTGGGGTGGTGACGGGGGTGGCGCTCAGGGAGCGGACGAGACCGCCCTCCCCGCTACGATGGAGATAGACTATGTACGTGTTTTCCAAAAGAAATAACATGAAGAAAGCGCTCTCTTACCTCGTTGTCCTCCTGCTGGCTGCCTGTACTGCAGGCGGCGGGCAGAAGGCGGCTACGGGTTTCGTCACCATTCAGGGCACCGATCTCATCCAGCCCAATGGCGAGAAGCTGCTCATTCAGGGCACGAACCTGGGCAACTGGCTCAACCCTGAGGGTTACATGTTTGGCTTCAGCCGCACCAACTCAGCGTGGATGATCGACCTGCTCTTCAAGGAAGCCGTAGGTCCTGACTTCACAGCCGAGTTCTGGAAGCAGTTCAAGGACAACTATGTGACCCGTGCCGACATCGACTTCATTGCTCAGCAGGGTGCCAACACCATCCGCCTGCCCTTCAACTACAAGCTCTTCACCGACGAGGACTATATGGGCCAGACAGGCGTAAAGGACGGCTACGAGCGCATCGACAGCGTCGTCAGTTGGTGCCGCGCCAACGGGCTCTACCTCATCCTCGATATGCACGACTGCCCAGGCGGACAGACGGGCGACAACATCGATGATGGGCACGGCTATCCCTGGCTCTTCGAGAGCGAAACGTCGCAGCAACTCTTCTGCAAGATTTGGCGCGAGATAGCCGACCGCTACAAGCAGGAGCCCGTCATCCTGGGTTACGAGCTGATGAACGAGCCTATCGCTCACTACTTCAGCAACAAGGACTCGCTCTACACCCTGCTGCAGCCGCTCTACCAGCGCTGTGTGAAAGCCATCCGCGAGGTCGACCAGAACCACATCATCCTGCTGGGCGGCGCCCATTGGAACAGCTTCTTCTGGATGCTCGACGATGCCTCGTACGATGATAAGCTGATGTACACCTGCCACCGCTATGGAGGTCCGGCTACCGCTGAGGCCATCAGCCACTACATCAACTTCCGCGACTCCATTCAGCGTCCGATGTATATGGGTGAGTTCGGCCACAACACGATGGAGTGGCAGAGCGACTTTGTGCAGGTGCTGAAGCAGGCGAACATCGGCTATACGTTTTGGCCCTTCAAGAAGGTCGACGGCTCGTGCATGATGGGCATTCAGCGTCCTGAGGGATGGGACAGCATCGTCGTCAGCTATTCCGAGACTCCCCGAGGCACCTATCATGAGTGGCGCGAGGCACGTCCCGACCAGGCAACGTTCCGTCGCCTGCTCACCGAGTTTGCCCAGAATTGCCACTTCGACCGCTGTCAGCCTCAGGCCGACTACATCCAGTCGATGGGGCTCAAGGAGTAGGTTTTGAGCGTCCTCTTCAGAGGAATTCAACCGAACATAGTACTTTTGATCTGGCTCCGCGGCCTTCTTGTTATACTTCCGCAGCCTTCTTGTTATACCTCCACGGCGTGGAAGTAGATCAAGGAGGCTGCGGAGGTATATCTAATTGGCCTTCTTGGTTCATCGCCCCTCTTTTTTCCCCATTTTGAGGCTCGCTACGAAGGAACTTTTGCCCGCAGACGAAAATAAATCGCGATTTATTTTGCGTTTTGCCTGCTTATTTGTATCTTTGCGGCACGAAACAACGATATTAATAACCAACAACCGTTAGACAATGAAGAAAATTCTGGCATTTTGCGCAATTGTCGTCGTCTGCATCACGATGATGGCTGGTAACGACGCTACGGAGAAAGCAGGTAAGACACTGGAGGTGTCGTTCGAGTATGAAAAGCAGAGCGGCCCAGGGTCCAACCAGTATGCCGTATGGGTGGAGAATGCTGAGGAGCAGGTGGTGAAGACGCTTTTCGTCACCTCGTTCACCACGAAAGGCCGTGCTCGCGGCAACCAGGCTCCCGCTCGTGGCTATACCTATCGTCCTGCCTGCGTGCCCACATGGGTGACGCATGCCAAGGCACCTGAGATGAGTGATGAGGAGATCGATGGCTTCACCGGTGCCACACCTCAGAGCGGCCGTCAGGTCTTCACTTGGGACCTGAAGGACAAGGACGGCAAGGATCTGCCGAAGGGAACGTACAAGGTGTGTGTCGAGGCTACGCTCTTCAACAGCAGCATCGTCCTCTATACCGGCACGTTCACCCTCAAGGACAAAGCAGGTGAAATCAAGCTGACCTCCAGCCTGACGCAGCCCGACGAGCAGCATGCCAACATGATCAAGGCTGTGCAAGCCTGCCTGAAGTGATGCTATGAGGGCACTTCTGACAGCAGCGATGCTGCTCGTCAGCCATCTGTTCGCCCAGGGCCAGGACATGCAAGAGCTCTACAGGCAGATAGATGATGCTATCGAGCATTCGGCGGAGTATGTGGCGCAGTACGAGCAGCTGACGGCCAGTCTGCACAGCGATTATGAGCAGGCTGGCGACCTAGAGCGGAAGTATGAGCTGGCGATGCAGCTCTACGGCCGCTATCGTGCTTTCTGCAACGACTCGGCGCTGGTCTTCCTCGAGCGTGCCCGTGAGATGGCCGTCAGGAAGGGACGCCCTGACCAGGCTGCCGACTGCGATGCGCTGAAGGCCTTTCAATGCTCTACGGTGGGACTCTATACTGAGGCGCTGTCGACGCTGAAGGGCATCGACAAGGGTTGCCTCGACACGCTGGGGCTGGCTCATTACTACAAGGCCTATATGCACGTCAACGGCGAGCTGGGCTACTACACTCAGATGGATGCTTTCCGCAGCGAATACTACGATGCAGAAGGCCTCTACCGTGACTCACTCTATAGTGTTGTCGACCAGCATAGTCAGGACTATAAGATGTACCGCCTGACGCAGCTGTTGGCTCAGCAGCGTTGGCAGGAGGCACTCGATGTGAGCGACGAATGGCTGCGTGGTGTGAAGCCCGAGCAGCGTGACTATGCTATTGCCAGTTATTATCGTTACCTTATACTCATCGCCCAGCAGAAGCGTCAGGAGGCTCAATACTGGCTGGCACAGTCGGCACTCTGTGATATCCAGAATGCCGTGATGGACCAGGCGTCGCTGTTGGCACTTGCCGAGCAGCTGAATGCTGACGGCGATTTCGATCGCTCGTATCGTTATATACGTTTTACTTGGGACTGCAACAACCGCTTCAACACCCGTATGCGCTCGTGGCAGATCTCGCCCATCCTCACCGTCATCGAGAGCAACTATCAGAATGAGCTGCGCAGCAATGCCCGTGTGCTCCGTGCAGCCATCTTCAGCGTGAGTTTGCTGGCCCTGTTGCTCATAGCCTTGTTGCTGTTCCTGCATCGGCGCAACAAGCAGCTGGCTGCAGCACAGGGAGAGCTGAAGGAGGTCAACTCGCAGCTGACGGGCAGCAATGAACGGCTGGCTCTGCAGACGCAGGAGCTCTCTGATCTCAACTCCCAACTCTCAACGCTGAACGCTCAACTCTCGGAGGCCAACCGTGTGAAGGAGGAGTATATCGGGCGTTTCATGAGCCTTTGCTCGCAGTATATCAACAAGCTTGATGACTATCGCAAGATGGTGAATCGCAAGATGAAGAACCGCGAGCTCGACGAGCTGTTCCAAATGACGAAGTCGACGGAGTTGAAGGAGAAGGAGCTGGAGGAGCTCTATGAGAACTTCGACTCTGTGTTTCTGCATCTCTTTCCGGGTTTCGTCGATCAGTTTAATGCGCTCCTTCAGCCCGACGTGCAGATTCATCCCCGTGAGGAGGGTCGCCTGAGTACTGACCTCCGCATCTTCGCCCTCATCCGCCTTGGTATTGAGGACTCCTCGAAGATTGCCGAGTTCCTCCATTATTCCGTGAACACCATCTACAACTATCGTGCCCGCATCAAGAACGGCGCCCTAGGACAGCGCGAGGAGTTCGAGCAGCAGGTAAAACGGCTCGGTGCGCTGTAACTTGCATCGGGTTAAGTGGCGATGGCCGTCAGCCACATGTGCTCTATTTGCAAGAGCATGCTGTGAGATGTTTGTCAGAGATATGTGCTCTATTTGCTAGAACACGCTTTGAGATGTTTGTCAGAGACGCTGAAGGCGTCTTCGCTCAGTAACCGAGGGTACGAGCGTAGCGAGCACCCCCGGATGTAAGTGAGTATAAAAATCGACCCTGAAGGGGTCGCCCTCTTGTGATTATCAAGATACGTATTTATATGGCCTACACCAAACTTGTCTACCACATCGTACTGCGTACCAGTCAAGGCACAGCTCCTATTGCGGACACTTATGAGCGCGACCTCTATATGTATATATTCGGTTTTTGCAAGAAACATCAATGTCTACTCTATCGTATTGGTGGCATGCCTGACCACATACACCTGTTAGTCTCCCTTCATCCCACGATTGCCGTTTCTTCTTTCGTCCACGACCTGAAGATCGCTACAAACAACTTCATGACCACAAACCGAGACCGATTTCCAAAGTTTACGAGCTGGGAGCAGGGATACTGCGCCTTGACCTATTCAGAAGCAGACAAAGACCGCGTCGTGCAGTATATCATGAATCAGAAAGAGCACCATCGCCGTGTATCTGCCAGAGACGAGCTCATTGCTCTGCTACAAGAGTGTGGTGTGGAGTATGACGAGCGCTATGTATGACTATGACGGTGAGGGGGCACTCCTTCAGAGTGCTTGATGTGCATAGTGCTCCTGTCCCGGGGGTGCTCGCTGCGCTCGTACCCTCGGTTACTGAGCGAAGACGCCTTCAGCGTCTTTTGCCGCACTATATCCTATCTACATATCATCTACTTTCTTGTGCAAGCTAAACCGTTAGATTTCAGCGAATTACGATATTTGAAGGCCGAAAAGAATCCACCTTTTGGCCTTATGGGCTTGCCTGCAAGCGAAAAAAGCCGTACCTTTGCACCAGTTTAATATAAGGTTGTTAGCATTAATAAAAGTTAGTTAGTAGTTGTTTTATTATTAGGGGAAAGGTGTGCGCGTGAGCACGCACCTTTTTTCGTACACTACATGAACCTGAAAACAAACCATCAACAAACCAATCATGATATGACTATGAGAAGACTATTACTATTGCTTTGCATCTGTCTGTCCTTCTCGGGAGCAGGCAGCAGGTCAGCGTCGGCAGCACGACCCATCCTGGTGCTGGCTGAACGAGGAGGAGTCCACGAAGGCTTCACCAAAGCTGCATTAGACTGGCTGGAGCAACATCGTCAGGAACTCGACATCGAACCAACGGTCATCTCCGACGCTACTAAACTCAAGCGTGGTGACATTGCCCGCTATCGGCTGGTGCTGCAGCTCAACTATCCCCCTTATACCTGGAGCCAGGAGGCACGCGAAGACTTCGAGCGATACATCGATGAGGGCCAGGGCGGCTATGTGGGCCTGCATCATGCCACGCTGCTGGGCGAGTTCGACGGCTACCCCATGTGGCAGTGGTTCAGCGACTTCATGGGCGGCATCCGTTTTCAGACCTACATCCCGCAGCTGGCCGATGGCACCGTGCAGGTGGAGCGTGCCGACCATCCTGTGATGGAGGGCCTGCCTCGTAGCTTCGTCATTCCCAATGATGAGTGGTATACTTATGATCGCAGCCCGCGCGCCCATGTGCAGGTGCTGGCTCATGTCGACGAGGCAAGCTATGTCGATAAGAACGATGCTCCTCAGGGAGGCCCGTCAGCCTTCCGCCCCATGCCGACGATGGGCGATCATCCTGTAGTCTGGGTCAACAGCGAGAAGAAGGCCCGCAATGTCTATTTCCAGATAGGCCATCACCGCCAGCTGCTGCAGACGCCTGAGTTCACCAGGATGCTCACCAACGCCCTCCACTGGGCGCTGAACGATGATTCTGCCCAGGTGCATCAGGACAATCAGCGCAAGGTCCGTCGCGAGGATGAGGCGCGTAAGTATGAGGCTCCTCATCAGCTCGGCGATTATCCTGCCAACTATGCCCGTGCCCCACGCTTCAATGCGCTCATCTGCTATGAGCCACATGCCGAAGAGGCCCACGTCGACTTCGACCGTCAGGCCATCAATTTCTTTCACAAGCTGTCCTATGGCGAGGGATTCCGCTATAAGGTGGTGACGACGATGAACGGGCTGACCCTCGACAGCCTCCGCCAGTACAGCATCGTCATCTGGCTGAACTTCCAGCCTGGCGGCAAGGAGCGCGATGTGTTCCGTCAGTATATGGAGCAGGGCGGCGGATGGATGGGCTTTCATGCATCAACCTACAACGACCGCAACACCCACTGGCCTTGGTTCAATGAGTTCCTCGGCTGCGGGCAGTTCCTGTGCAACAACTGGCCTCCTCAGCCTGCGTTAGTCGACTGTGACATTGCTGAGCATCCCATCACGAAGAACCTGCCGGCAGCCTTTGTCTGTCCTGCCAGCGAGTTCTATCAGTGGAGCCCTTCGCCCCGTGAGAATAAGGATGTGGAAGTGCTGTTGAGCCTTTCGCCCAAGAACTATCCGTTTGGCATCAAGGATGTGGTGAAGTTTGGCGACTTCCCCATTGTGTGGACCAACACGAACTACCGCATGGTCTATCTGAACATGGGCCACGGCGATGAGTCGTTCATCGACGCCACTCAGAACCTGTTGTTCGTCAATGCTTTCCGCTGGGTGGTCAGCCGAGATCCGAGCGGCGATCCCTTCTTGAAGTAGATTCCTCCCTGATGAGGATTGCTAACTGCGCGCCCCAGCAGATCATACGTCTGCAGGGTGCGCAGTTTCCTTGTTTGTGGTGCTGAGGCTTCGGGCTGCTCGATGCCCGACTGCGATGCGTTGCCGATGAGGCAGTCGTACACCGTGTGGCGCTCTGTGCCCATATTGTCGTCGTTGGCATATTCCCAGTACATGCCTCCGGCCAGGTTGTGCTCGATGATATACTGGCACTTGATGGTGAGCGAGCGGGCATTGTCGTAACCGTAGGCAAAGGCACCGTCTTTCGTCAGATAGGGCACCTTCGCCACATCGTCCCAGTTGTCGCGGTAGCTGCCCGAGGCAATCTTGTTCTGAATCTCTTGCAGCGAGATCTGCTCGCCCCGGCCGCTGTTGCCGTAGAAGGCCAGACCCATCACCAGCTGATCGGCAGGTATTCCTGCGCTGAGGTGGCGCATGATGCTCTCGTGGGCCACGAGGTAGCCTTTCCCTACGGTACCCCCTCGATAGAGTGCCGAGTGATGGTTGGGCGGTCCTGACATGTCGTAGGTCATCACGTTGACGAAGTCCATATACTGCATGCAGCTGCGGAAGTCGTAGCGTGAGGGATCGGACGACGAGGCCATCGTCAGCAGCAGGTCGCTGCCTAGTGCCTCGCGCAGGTCGCGCATCAGCAAGGTGTAGTTCTGCTTTTCGTTGGCAGCAGCCTTCTCGCCCGATGAGTTGTCGCCGGGAAACTCCCAGTCGATGTCGATGCCGTCAAGTCCGTACTGGTCGCAGAAGCGGCGGCAAGCCTCAGCGAAAGCCTTTCTGTTGTCGGCATCGGCAGCCATCGGAGTGAAGCCTCCCCTACCCCATCCGCCTACGCTGAGCAGCACTTTCAGCTTCGGATTCTTCTCCTTGAGCTTTACTATCTGCTGCAGGCGTGAAGTGTTGTCGGCATAGACGCCGCGATAGTCTTTGGTCACTCCGCCGAAAGCATAGTTGATATGCGTCATCACGAAGGGGTCGGGCATGATGCTGCTCCACGAGGTGACGTAGGCCACCACCTTTCTGGATGACTCAGAGACGGGCTTTCTGTACACCCGCACATAGTCCACCAGCAGCTCGCAGGGCAGCGCACTCTCGTCCACTCCCTGAGCGCCTCCCCAGTCGCCTCCCCAGGCCAGGTTCAGAATGGGATAGAAGGCATAGTGGAAGGGCCACACAGCATGGAGGTCGCGCTCTTTCTTGAACTGCAGCTGCTGCCTGCCGTCGACGTAGAATGTCATCTGCCCGGCGGTCCACTCCAGTCCGTAGATGTGGTATTCGTCTTCTGCTGTCTGCAGGTACATCTCGTGCGTCTTCTGCGTGCCTTTCGTGTGGTTATAGGCATCACAATGTATCGACGACGACACGTAGTTGGGATGATATCCCACCTCTTCCATGATGTCGATCTCGCCGCAGCGGGGCCAGGGGTTGGTGTTCCAGTCCACGTTGACGGGCATCATCCAGAAGGCGGGCCAGGTGCCTTTGCCTTTGGGCAGCTTGATGCGGGCCTCGAAGTAGCCGTAGCGCCAGCCTTCGTTGGGGCGAGCCTTGATGCGTCCTGACACAATCTCGCCGTCAATCTTCTGGCACACGATGCTCAGTCGGCCGTCGGCTACGCCCACTACCCGCTTCCCTCTGAAGGTCTTGCCCACATATCGCTGCAGCTCGTGGTTCACCCATCCGGCATTCTGAATCTCAAATTTCCAGTCGTCGGTGTTCAGGTCGTCACCGTCGAACTCGTCGCTCCAGGCCAGTTCGTAGCCTTCAGGCACGTAGCCCGACTCATCGTGTGTCGTTGTCAGCCCTGAGCCCGTCTGCGCCATCAGCGTCACAGCTGTAAGCAGCGCACTCAGCATTGTCACTATTCGTTTCATACGCTATACATTGGTTTTTAGGTTTCGCGAGAAGATTCTTCATCGAAATTTACGCTGCAAAGTTAGGGAAAAAAAGCAGAGCCTACAAGCATGTGGTGTGCTAAAGTAGATTGACGGCCCCTTATAGACATCGCCAACGCGCTTGATGACAGCCGTTTAGCTATAGCTCCCGACACCCGAAAAAGTAAATGCCGAGGAGCCGCCTTTGAATTTTTTCTGAACAATTACTTGCGTGTTTCATTCTTTTTTTGTACTTTTGTCGCTGCTAAAATGTGACAACCTATGAAACATGCTATATCGCTGCTGACCTTTCTCTGCTCGTGTACCTTTGCCTTGGGCGAAGACTACGACACACAGCCGCTCTTCGCACAGCTCAGCGCCGCCATCGACAGCATCCCCGAGTATGATGCTGCCCACCGTAAGGCCATCGACGGTCTGAAGCAGCGCCTGTCGCTGGTTCGCGGCAATGCTGCTGAGGAGATGCGCATCAACAACCTGATCATCGATGCCTACTATAAGCTGAGTTACGACTCCACTCGCGCCTATCTCGACCGCAACCTGCAGCTGGCGCGTGAGTTGGGTGATGCCGGGCAGACCACTGAGATGCTTCTGCGCAAGGCGCGTCTCTATGCGAAGGCGGGCTCCTATCTCGAGGCCGTCAGCATGGTGCAAAAGCTCAGTGAGGACAGCCTCAACCCCAATCTGCGACTGCTCTACTATGATGCCTGTCGCGATGTCTACGGTGAGGCAGGCCACTATTCCACCGATGCCGACATCAACGCAGAATACAGCCGGCTGGCAGCCAGCTACCGCGAGAAGCTGCACAGCGAGCTGGCCCACGATACCACCTCGCTCGACTACCTCGCCCTGCAGGAGACGCGGGCTCGCAATCAGTCGCGCTATGAGGATGCACTGATGCTCAACGACCGGCAGATGGCCCTCGTCAGCCCTGAGGAGCCTCGCTACTCAGAGATAGCCTTCTTCCGCTCGTGGATCTATCGCAATCAGGGCGACCGCCGGATGGAGAAATACTGGCTCTTGAAGTCGGCCATAGGCGACGTGCGCAACTCCATCAAGGACCAGGCATCGCTCTGGACACTCGCCAGTTTGCTCTCGGAGGAGGGCGACGTAGAGTGGTCCTACCGTCTCATACGAACTTCGCAGGACGGACTGAGCTATTACAACACACCGCTGCGCAACCTGCAGAGCGTCAACATTCTCTCGATGATCGACCACAACTATCAGCTCATGACCGACCATCAGAACCGACAGCTGCGCTGGTCGCTCGTCCTCATCAGCATTCTGGCATTGCTGCTGTTGGCCGCCGCGGTCTATGTCTTCCTGCAGATGAAGCGACTGCGCACGGCCCACGCACAGCTCTCAGAGGCCCACGCACAGCTCTCTGCGCTCAACTCCAAACTTTCAACTTTCAACTTCAAACTTCAAACTCTCAACTCTCAGCTCTCCGACAGCAACCGCATCAAGGAAGTCTACATCGGTCGCTTCCTCGCGCTATGCTCGGCCTATATGAAGAAGATGGATTCCTTCCGATCCACCGTGCTCAAGAAGGAGAAGAGCGGACAGCTGGCCGACTACCTCTCTGCACAGCGCATGCGCGAGATGAAGGACAAGGAGGTGGAGGAGCTCATGGACGACTTCGACACTGCCTTCCTCAACATCATCCCCACCTTCGTCGACGACTTCAACGCCCTGCTCCGTCCCGAGGGACGCATCACGCCGCCCAAGGAGAAGGTGCTCACCACCGAGCTCCGCATCTTCGCCCTCATCCGTCTGGGCATCACCGACAGTTCCAGGATTGCCGAGTTCCTCCACTACTCCGTTCATACCATCTACAACTATCGCTCCACCGTGAAGAACTCAGCCCTGGCCGCCCGCGACGAGTTCGAGGACCAGGTGCGCCGAATAGGCAACCCCGTCTAGCCCACTCTCCACTCTCAACTTTCCACTTTCAACTTTCAACTCCTATGAAAAAAGTATTTCTATTCGCATTCCTTCTGGCAGCATTCACCTTGAGCTGCCAACAGAAGCAGACACAGGGTCAGGCCGCTGATGCCGACACCCAGGCACTGACCGACGATGCTGCCTCCTTCGACATCGACGACTATCTCGAAGAGATGAGCGACAATCCCGAGCTGCGCTACGGCATCGGCGATATCGACCTCAAGGAGTATGCCCTCTGCGACATCGACGGCGACGGCCAGGACGAGGTGTGGGTGCGCGACGAAGACTCCCACTATCTCGCCATCTACGTCCTCAACGATGGCAGACCGGAGCTCGTGGCCTATTCCGACGGCTGCACCGACCTCGAGTTCTACAAGCATGCCGTCGCCTACAGCGCCTACTACTCGCCAGGCAGGTCGTGGAGAGGTGCGCAGGTAGTGAAGAAAAGCAGGCTCTCCGATTGTTATTGGGGGGAGCAGGAGTGGGACGTCTTTAGCGATGACCAAGAACTCACTTTCGAGAGTTACTACATCAACGGCGAACAGGCCACCGAGGCCGAATGCGACCAATTCGTAGAGAAGCTAGGTGAGCCCGTCGAAGCACCGAAGCCTGAGTGGAGGGAAATTAACTAGTCAAACCCACATCTTCCCCTCAAACCCACCCCCTTCCCCATTCTTGCGTCCCTCTGGTAGCAAGCGAGCAGAGCTCGAGCGCCCGAGCGGGAGGGGGGTGTTGGAATGTATCTCCGTTAATTCATGCGCCGCTCCCCTCCCTTACGATTGGCAACTATGCGTACAGTTTGTACCCGTAAAGTATATAGGTTATACCCGCAAAGTATATGAGTTGTACCCGCAAAGTATATGAGTTGTACCCGTAAAGTATATAGGTTGCACCCGTAAGCCTTTAAAACAGATTCAACTTCTGCCAGGGATAAGAAATAGGTACCTAACAGACATTCAACCTATGGCAGGGTTAAAGTAAAATCCATTCAACTTTTTCCAGGGTAGTACAGCCAAATGGTTACAGGTTACACTTGTAACCATGTAACCGCAGAGGGATAAAGGACGTGTAATTATTGTTCATAAATGTTTGACCAACAAATATTTATATAGCCAATATAACGCTGGTTACAGGAAAAAGGTTACATGGTTACAAGTGTAACCGTAACCATTCGGCTTGGTTTATTCAATCGCCCGATGGATGGCGGGGAGAGGCCGTCTGACGCAGGCAATGGCGGATGCCAAGGTAGTCTTGCGACTCCATCCAGAGGAGGGGTGTAGCGGGCGTACTGCTATTGCGCACGATGTTGCCGTCGGGTGCTACGATAACGTAGGCTTCTGCCGTGCCTTCTATGCCCATCGTCTTGTTGAAGGCCGTGATCCGGTCGCTACGGCTAGACTGCTCATAGAAGTAATTTTCACCCTGCAGGTTTACGAAGTACCGCAGCCGATGGGCCAGGTCCCACTCGCTAGTCCAAGTGTTGAATACGTTCACCCAGACGATGTCCAGGTCGGCCAGTTCGCGCTGCAGAGGCAGGACTACCTGATGTACAAACGTTGGAGAATAGTCTCTAATGAAGTGAATGAACACTGTATGCCCCTTATAGCGATTGCTGAGTGTCTGGAAGACCAGCGAGTCGGGAATGCCCTTCAGCGTGTCGCCTGTGAGATGCTTCACTGTCAGCCTGTCGCGTTCCTTGCGGTATCTCTCCTGCCACGTAGTCAGCAACTGGCTATATGCCGGTGGCAGGTTGGCCAGGTCGTCGGCTATGTCATCAGGTTCAAGCAGATCGAAGGACCAGACCATCCGCTCCCGCAATTTATCGACAGTATTTTCATAGGTGATGTAATCAGGAAGAAGGGCGTTGTAGCGGATATCCCATAGCATATAGTAAAAGTCCGGGCAGTAAAGCGTCTTGGGATTGAAGACGAGGCGTTCGCAGGCATCTAGTGCGGCAACCACTTCGTCTCGTTTCCAGGCATTCAGTCTCTCCCGTGCTTCCGCCGACTCTCTGGCCTCCTCTTCCAGCCCTTGAGGCGGGGAGGAGGCAAGCCGCTTGAATTGATGCATTCGCCAGTAGAGGCTCACCAGCTCCTTCATGGCTGGCGACCACTGCTCGTCGGTCTTCATGGTATCGAGGTCAGCCAATAGTATTTCCAGCTGTTGGGTAGGCAGCATCGCCTTCATTTTCTGGTATCGGGCATATTCTTCATGTGTCACGTGATTACGGGCGAAGTCAATGTTATAGAAATGCACATGCTGATTCAGTTCGTTGGCCAGTTGCGCCAGCGGGCCCTTCGTCACGTAGAGGAAGGTTTTGCTGCCGGGCCTGCGCAGCGTGTACCGCTGGTTGATCTCGCGCATGCTGAAATAGACTTCCGTCTCTTCGCCCGGCCCTACATAGACGATGCCTCTTACACTCTCCTGAGACGGCTCAAACGTCAGCGAGACAGGAGTGACGTGGGCCACGGGCAACTGGAAGGTGAAGCTGCCCGTCGGCGATACTTGTGCGCAAAGCGAGTCATCGTACAAACGCGGAAAGGAGTTAGCATGCCCGAAAACGAGCGTGACGTTATCGCACATGCCAGGCTGATACTCCAGCAGCTGTCCCTTGACGGTGGCCCATCCGAAGCGATAGTCGACAGGGGGCAGCGTGTCTTGTACGGCCATGATTTCCTTCAGCCGTTGCTCCACGCCGGCGGGCAGCTGGAAGGGTGGCAGCGGAGTACCGTCGAGCCTTATGCCGAAGATGCCGTGGTTGAAGTATTGCGGATCAATCAGGCTGACTTCCTTCACATCAGCCGGTATGGGCGGGAATACCAGTTGAATGTCAAAGCTGTTTTTGCTGATATCGCCAAAGGGCCTTGGCTCGTCGGGCTGGAGTCCGTAGGCAGAGATGATGCGGCGGAGTGGATAGCTGCGTCCCTGCAGGTCGCGCAGGTAAGTCTCGCTGCTGATGAAGAACGGCGTGTGTTCAAATCCTCCTACACGCACGCTGAATACCGTAGCGGTATCAGTCAACGCCACGGAGTCGATGCGCGGCCAGATGAGCATGTTCTGATACAGGCTTGCCGGCTTGCTGACGATGCGCTCCGAGGCAATGGCCTGGCTCATGGCAGCGGCAGTCAGAATAACAAAAAGAAGTAATTTCCTCATGATGGTTATCGTTTATTTGTTGCTAAAATCCAGGGTCAGTATAAAGTGCGCATCGACAAGCTCGCCGTTTTTGCGGGCAGGAGTCCAGTGTGGCATCTGCTCCACGATCTTCACGGCTTCTATGTAGCTGTCTTCATCGCCTTTGATCATCGCGATGTCATCGATGGTGCCGTCCTTGCCGATCCGGAACTGGACGTAAGCCCGCTTGCCGTCTACGGGTGCTCCCTCTGCCAGTGTCCGGGCTATATGTTGCTGCACATAGGTACGCAGGGCAGGCATGCCACCTGGGAATTGAGGGTCTTGCGTGAGGTTGGCTTTCTCGTCCCTGCGGACGATAGCCTTTGGATAGTTGCCTTGGGCAAGAGTGGCAATGGGCTTTTCCCTTGGCGCGGTACTCTGAACCTCTCTCTTGGGCAGCTGAGCAGCTGCGGCAGGGGCGGCTGCGGGTGACGGTGGCGTAGGCTTTGGACGGTCAAACGACGACTCCACCTGCTTGGCAGTCTTCACGATTGTCTGGTCAAACTTCGGCGTGGCAAAGGCTAAGAGTGCCAAGGCGCACAAAGGCAGCAGATAGACGGCCTTCAGTGCCATCCATCGTCGGGATGGCTTGGCATACATCATCTTGAACCTTCGCTTAATCGGACTCTGGTTGAAAGCATTGGCCACGGGCAGCAGCCCCTTGCCGGTGGCTTTCCGTATGAGCAGCAGCTGGTATTCCTCGGCCGTGATGCCAGAAGTCAATACGCAGCGGTCAGCCTGGTACTCATGCACGTCGCGCAAGTCCTGACGCAGCATCCATACGAAAGGCACGAACCAGAGCATGCGGCAGGTGAACTCGCAGAGCAGCATGTCCCACGAGTGCCTCAGCCGGATGTGGGCCAGCTCGTGGTTGATGACGGCCCGGGTATTCACGTCGGCGGGGTTGAGGATGATCCAGCGCATCCAGCTGCTAGGCGTGTTGATGTCAGGATGGGTGATCACATGCACCTGCCTGGGCACACCTTCGATGTCGGCGCGCCTGCCCCGGCGGATGATGAGCAGCAGTGATGCCAACAGCCACAGATAGCGCAGCCAACAGGCGGCCAGGCCGACGGCATAGACTCCTGCCACGAGTGCCGCAACTGGCGTGCCCTTTGTTCCGTCGTCGGTGCCATCTGCCGTCCGCGGTTCTTCAAGCACGATTTGCGATTCCAGCATTTGGCGTCCCTGCGAGATGTAGTTGGGCTCGCTCGTCTCCATCCGGCAGAGCGGCAACAACATGCTTGCCAGGAGAATGAGCTGCAGCACACCACGGTTGAAGCCATGCAGTGTCTCACGCTTCAGCAGGAGGCCATAGAGCGAGTAGAGCAGTGTGAGCACCACTCCCCATCGGACGATGTAGATGATGAATGCAGCCATGACTTACTTCCCGTTGTTGTTTCTCAGTTCTTGCAGATAGTCTAGCAAATCCTGCTCCGTCACTTTCTCGTCTTGCACCAGTGTCTCCACGAGCTTGATATACGAGTGCTTGAAATAGTGGTCGACGAAGACGCCCAGTTTCGAGCGTCCGTAGTCCTCCTTTGTCACGGCAGGCTCATAGATGTAGCCGCGCCCTACGGCGCGGTGGGTCAGGAACTTCTTGCGCTCCAGCGACTGAAACACCGTGGCAATGGTGTTCACGTGCGGTTGAGGCTCCCCGTAGCGAGCCTGAACTTCCTTTGGCGCACAGGGGCCAAGCTCCCAGATGTGCTCCATCACTTCTTCCTCTTTGGCTGTTAGTTTGTTCATACTATTCAACTTCTTTTTTAGTTCAACGGTGCAAAGATAGTCAATTCCGTCAACCCTTCCAAGCAATGGCACTCTTTTTTAAACTATTTTTGCCGTTGAAACGGCGTTCACTTCGGCGTGCAGCCCGAGGATAGAGGCAAAATGAGTGTAGCGCCGCCACTCACAGGGTCTACTTTTAGGAAGGAGAGGATGGGAATGTAAGTCGTTGTGAGATAGCCGTTTGAAAATTCCAGACGGCTTAATTCTTCCACTTTTGCCCTCACAGCTCTTTTTTGTTTTGGTATTTATTCTTAATTTTGCAACGAAATCGAAACTTACCTTACGATCCGATCATTAATAACTTAAATCATACAAAAAAACGGAAGAAATGACTAGGAAGACAGTTAAAACGATGCTGGCCCTCGTGGCACTGCTGGCGGCGCAGGTGCTGCCGGCGCAGGGGCAGCGAATCGTGAAAGGACTGGTGGTTGACGCTGAGGGCACTCCGCTGCCAGGCGTCAGCGTGCTGGTCACGGGAAAGACAGGAGGCGGCACGTCGACCACCATCGACGGCAAGTATGCTGTGAATGCTGAAGCAGCCGACACGCTCAGCTTCTCGTACATCGGCTTTGCCACGGTGAAGGAGGCTGTGGGCCCGCGCGAGACCATCGACGTGGTGATGCGCGAGGATGAGACCACGCTGGAGGAGACGGTGGTGGTGGCCTTCGCCAAGCAGAAGAAGAACTCGGTGATAGGCTCTATCGAGACCATCAACCCTGCCGAGCTGAAGACACCATCGACGAACCTGACCAACACGCTGGCCGGCCGCATAGCCGGTGTGATCAGCTATCAGCGCAGCGGTGAGCCGGGCAAGGACAATGCCAACTTCTTCGTGCGTGGTGTGACGACCTTCGGCTACAGCGCCTCGCCGCTCATCCTGATCGACGGCGTGGAGGTGACGACCGAGGACCTGGCCCGTCTGGAGCCAGAGAACATAGCCTCGTTCTCGATCATGAAGGACGCTACGGCCACGGCCCTCTATGGTGCCAAGGGTGCCAACGGCGTGATACTGGTGACCACGAAGAGCGGCCGCAAGGGCAAGATGAAGATCACGGCCCGCGTGGAGTCGATGATCTCGACGCCGACGAAGGTGCTGGAGTTTGTGGACGGCGTGGACTACATGAACCTCTATAACTACGCGCAGCGTACGCGCGACCTGAAGGGCCTGGCCTCGGATGCCTACCTGAAGGAGAAGATAGAGAACACGAAGGCGGGCACCGACGCGATGCTCTATCCCAATGTGGACTGGTACGGGATGATGTTCAAGGACCAGACCATCAACACGAAGGCCACGATCACGGCCAGCGGCGGCGGCGAGGTGGCTCAGTACTATCTCTCGGCAGCCTACACGCATGAGAACGGACTGCTGAAGGTGCCCGCGGTGAACAACTACAACAACAACATCTCGATCAACCGCTATAACATTCGCGCCAACATCGACGTGAACCTGACGAAGACCACGAAGGCCGCCGTGAAGGTCTATACCCTGCTCGACCGCTCGAACACGCCCGCAGCATCGACTACGAGCCTGTTCGACCAGATCATGCGCGCCAACCCCGTGGACTTCCCCGCCTTCTACGACAAGTCGATCGACAATACTTGGTACTACGCCCAGCATGTGCTCTACGGTAATGCCGGCGGACAGGCCGAGTATCCCAACCCCTACGCCCAGATGATGACGGGCTATCAGGATGCGTTCTCGTATACGGGCAACTCGATCTTCACCATCGAGCAGGACCTCAGGATGATCGCCGAGGGACTGTCGCTGCGCGGACTGGCCTCGTTCAACTCATACGGCTACACCCAGAACCGCCGCACCATCAGTCCGTTCTACTACGGACTGGTGACCACCGTCAGCGAGCTGGGCACGAAGTACAGCCTGAACCAGCTGAAGGAGGGAACGGATAAGCTCAACGACCCGCAGTCGAGCCAGTCGACCACCAGCAGCTACTACTTCGAGGCAGCCCTGCAGTACAACCGCAACTTCGGCCGTCACGGCGTGGGTGCGCTGCTCGTGGGACAGATGAAGGAGAACCTGGGCAACACGGGTGGCTCGTTCGGCACGTTGCCTGTGCGCAACCTGGGCCTGTCGGGCCGCGTGACCTACTCCTACGACGACCGCTACTTCGTGGAGGGAAACTTCGGTTACAACGGGTCGGAGAAGTTCGACGCTGCTCACCGCTGGGGTTTCTTCCCTTCGATCGGTGTGGGATATATCATCTCGAACGAGAAGTTCTGGCAGAATGCCGGCCTCGACGAGATCTTCCCCATGCTGAAGCTGAAGGCCAGCTACGGACTGGTGGGTAACGACAACATCATGTCGGCCAGCGAGCGATTCTACTACCTCTCCGACGTGAACACCAACAACGGCGGTCGCGGCTACCGCTGGGGTCAGGACTTCGGCCAGAGCTACAACGGTTATTCAATCACCCGCTATGCCAACGACAAGATTGGCTGGGAGACATCGACGAAGCAAAACTACGGCATCGAGATGGACATCCTGGGCAAGGCCAACTTCCAGATAGAGTACTTCCGCGAGGACCGTCACGATATCTATCAGCGCATGCAGTCGGTGCCCACGACGATGGGTGCTACGGCCGACATCTATGCCAATATCGGTAAGGCTAGGAGTCACGGCGTGGACGCCTCGTTCGACATCAACTGGAGCATCAACCGCGACTGGTGGGTGCAGACGCGCTTCAACTATACCTATGCCGTCAGCGAGTACCTCAAGGGCGGCGACCTCATCTATCCCGAGCCTTGGCGCAACCGCATGGGCTACAACCTGAGCCAGCAGTGGGGATACGTGGCCGAGCGACTGTTCATCGACAACAACGATGTGGAGAACAGCCCCGTGCAGTTCGGCCTCACGCCTAACACCGACTATATGGCTGGTGACATCAAGTATGTCGACATCAACAAGGACGGTAAGATCGACGAGCGCGACCAGGTGGCCATCGGCTATCCCACGACGCCCGAGATCATCTATGGATTTGGTGTCTCAACGGGTTATAAGAAGTTCGACATCTCGTTCTTCTTCCAGGGATCGGCCCACTCATCGTTCTTTATCCAGCCCAGCAGCATCGAGCCCTTCGCATCGCATCGCAATGCGCTGAAGCTCGTGGCAGGCAACTACTGGAGCGAGGAGAACCCCGACCCGCACGCCTTCTGGCCGCGTCTCTCGACCAGCATCCGTCAGAACAACACCGTGAACTCCACCTGGTGGCTGCGCGACGGATCGTTCCTCCGACTGAAGACAGTGGAGATGGGATACTCGCTGCCCGAGAAGCTGACCAGGAAACTGGGATTTGAGGTGATTCGCTTCTTTGCCTCAGGCAACAACCTTCTTTGCTTCAGCAACTTCAAGCTGTGGGATCCCGAAATGGGCGGCTACGGCATAGGCTATCCCACGCAAAGGGTGTATAATCTGGGACTGAATGTGGAATTTTGATTTGAGATTTGAGAATTGAGATTTTTGATTTGAGATTTGAGAATTGAGATTTGAGATTTGAAAATGAATTGATAATTATGAAGAAGAAGATATTTAATCGGATTTATACGGCGGTAGTGCTTTGCGCACTGTGTCTGATGGGTGATTTGCTGGCATCGTGCAATGATTATCTCGATGTGGTGCCCGACAACACGCAGGAGGTGACGGCGCTCTTCAATCGCAAAGAGACGGCCTACAACGCGCTGGCTACCTGCTACCACTACATTCCCGAGTATGACAACACCTACTCAGTGCTGGGAATGAGCGACGAGATGATCATGAACATCGACCGCGTGACCAACGGCAAACGTGCCGTGCTGGGCATGCTCAATGCCGATAACCCATACATGAGCTATTGGTATGGACCTTACAACATGAAGAACGACGGCGGTGACTATCGCGCTCCGTGCGAGGCATCGCTCTTCATTCCGCTGCGCATCTGCAACACCTTCCTCAACAACATCGGACGTGTGCCTGACATGACTCAGAGCGAGATCAGCCGCTGGAGCGCAGAGGTGAAGTTCCTCAAGGCTTACTATCACTTCCTGCTCTTCTCGCAGTATGGTGCTATCCCCCTGATTCGCAAGGAGACGACGCTCGACATCACCGATGCCGACAACGTGGTGGTGCGCGAGCCTGTCGACACGGTGGTGAACTACATCGTGGGACTGCTCGACGAAGCTGTCAATGCGCTGCCTATGCGCATCATCAATACCAGTGAACTGGGTCGCATCGACCAGGTCATCTGCAAGAGTTTTAAGGCCAAAGTGCTGCTCTATGCCGCCAGCCCGCTGTTCAACAACAACCCGCTCTATTACACACTGGAGAATAACGACGGAACGAAGCTCTTCCCGCAGGACAACAAGGAGGCCGAGCGACAGAAGTGGGAGCGCGCACTCGCTGCTTATGAGGATGCCCTCGAGGCCTGCCGCGTGGCCAACATTCACCTCTTCCGCTATCCTGCCAGCGACTATCCGAAGACCATCGACGCCCGTAACTTCCGCAACGACTCCATCCGTCTGCCCTATATGTACAACTATCAGTACGCTATGGTGACACGATGGAACGAAGAGGTGGTCTGGGGGCTCTCACGTCCGGCTCACACCGTCCTCGACTGGCACGAGATACAGCGTTCGATCAACTACAAGAGCTCGGCAGAGTCGTCGACGGGCGACGCCTGGCAGTGGTTCGGACCTACGCTGAACGCCACCGAGTTCTTCTATACACAGAACGGACTGCCGATGGACGAAGATCCTGAGTTCGACTATGAGAACCGCGACTCGCTGGTCACCATCACCTCGGAATACGCTCCTGTGGCTATGGTGGGCGAGCAGACGGCATACATGTTCCTGAACCGCGAACCGCGATTCTATGCCTCCATTGGTTTCGACCGCTCACGTGTGCGTGGCTATGGCACGCTCTACAACCTGAAGATGCGCTTTCAGGAGGCCAACGGACGCCAGACAACCAACGATATCGACGTGCCTACATCGGGTGTGTTCCTGCGCAAGCTGATGCATCCCGATACGAAGGGTAACGGAACGATCACCCGCTATGCCTGGCCTATCATTCGCTACAACGAGATGCTGCTCAGCTATGCAGAGTGTATGAACGAGGTGTACGGCTCTGGCCGTCAGGGAGAGATTCTGGCTGTGCTCGACACCATCCGCTCGCGCTCGGGTGTTCCTACGATAGAGGAAGCCTGGCTCAATGCCAAGCACCCCAACAAGTACACCACCCAGGAGGGCATGCGTGAGATCATCAAGCAGGAGCGCACTATTGAATTGGCCTTTGAGGGCTACCGCAACGATGATGTGCGCCGCTGGCTCGACGGCCCGAAGTGCTTCAATGCCCACATCTGGCAGTGGAATGCTAATGAGAAGGAGGCCAACCGCTACTACCAGCGAATGGAAGATCCGCAGCTGCTGCACGTATTCACCACGCGCAACTACCTGTGGCCCATTCCTACTGACGAGATTGTGAAGAATCCTAACCTGGTGCAGAATCCGGGATATTAGTTATGATTTGAGATTTGAGATTTGAGATTTGAGAGACTTTTGAGACTTTCAAGGCTTTAGAAACGATTATCATCAATAGAATTATGAATAGTATCATCAATAAAAGTATTTATGTCCTCTGTCTGCTGTGTGGCCTCTGTGTGTCGTGCCAGGAGGACGACGACACCAGCCTCAGCGCCGTCACTGACCTGAGCTATGAGCCCACGATGGGAGGAGCCGTCATCTCGTTTAAGGCCCCTGCTAACAACGATCTGCTCTACATCAAGGCCGCCTATACCAACTCGCTGGGCGAAGATGTTTATCGCACCACGAGCATCTACGACAACAAGATTGAAATCGACGGACTTGCTGATGAGACCAAGTCGTATCCCGTCCATGTATCGGCTGTCGACAAGTGGGGAGGAGAAACCAGTGCAACAACGATTAGCGTAACACCCGGACGGTCGTATATCAACATCATCAAGGACAACCTTGAGCTGCACCCCATGTGCGGCGGACTGGCCATTCTCTGGAACAATCCTATGGGTATTGAGTCGCAGGATGAGATCACTGCAAAGAATCCCGGCAAGGCTGTCTATGTGGTGGTTGACTACACCGACGAATCCGGCATCACCCGCACCCGCTACCTGACCAGCAAGCTGCGCGAAGCCAAGGCCCGTGTGCGCGGGCTCATGGCCGGCAACTACAAGGTGACCTTCCATGTAGAGGACTTTGCTGGCAATAAGACCGCTCAGAGCACACCGCTGACGCTGCTTGTGCCCGCTGAGACGGAGTTCCCGAAATTCATCGAGGTGGAAGACGAGAAGGCCGGCACGGTGAAGGTGTTCTACTGGGAAATGCTGACGAAGTATACCACCTTGCAGCCCGCATGGGAATATAAGAACGAAGCTATATTCGACGGCATCGTCGACAGCAACACCAAGGATACTCGCAACTACTGCGGTACCGACTGCGACAATTCTGATGTCACCTACGGAGCTGCCATTCCCTGGGATACGGATCAGGTGGATATCGTCATCGACCTGCATCAGGTGGTGAGCATCTCGCGACTGAAGGGATGGCAGCGATGCTTCAAGTATGGTTCGCAGCCTTACTCAGGACGCGCTGAGGACCAGACCGCCGGCATCTCGGATGACTATGACTATTACCAGCCCGACAACCTCAAGCGCTTCAAGGTCTTCGGATCGATGACACTCAACGAGGACGACTGGTTCCTCATCAAGGACTGCGACATCGCCACCAACTCGACGGCTGGCCCGCTGCCCATCTACTGGACCAACCCCGACTACTTCGGACGTGAGGTATACATGCCCAACAATGCCAGCTATCAGGCTGCTCTCGAGGGACATGAGTGGGAGCTGGACGAGATGACCGACTCGGTGCGCTATATCCGTGTGCGTCTGGTCGAGAACTGGGACCTGTCGAAGCGTGGTGTCTCAGGACTGTCTGAGCTGAATCTTTACGGACAGCAGCTGCTCACACCCGAGGAGCTGGCTGCCAAGGAAGGCAATTAATACAAACCACATACTACAACAGAGCTATGAATAAGAAACTGATATATCTAGTGATGGTGGCCTTTCTGGCGCTGATGTCAACTGTATCGTGCAAGGATATGGACGACAACTATAAGGAGTATCTGGAGGATATTCCCACCTACTCGCCCGCAGTGAGAAACCTGACGGCATCATCGCCCGAGGCCGGTTCGCTGACGCTGAAATGGGAGATCGTCGACGACACCCATCTCATCAAGGCTATCCGCATACTCGTGAAGAAGACGGCTACCGATATTCGTACCATCGACATTCCCGAGGTGGTGACTGAGTATACCGTCAGAGACCTGGACCTGCAGGGATATGAGTTCGATGTGTATACGGTCGACGGGTTTGGCAATCTGTCTATTCCTGTCATAGAGACCTTCACGCCTATTCCTGGACGAGAGTAATGAGGATGAGTGACTATTGCCTGAGACTGCCTGTCGTCTGCATGCTGGCGTGTGCTGTGGCGGGGTGCAACAAGTCGGATGATGACGACCAGATGTTGCCCGAGCCCGACGTGGTGACCACGCTCGACATCACCGTCACCGGCAGCGACGTGCAGGCTCCGGCAGGCAACGTCTATCTCTTCTACTCGGAAGATACCAACCTCGACCTGGCCACAGGCGAAGGCGACGGAACGCTGGCACCGCTGGTCGACGTGAGCACTCCTTTCAGTCCTGTGGTACATTACGTCAAGGGCGGACAGCGCACGACGATCCATCCCGTCAGCAGTTACGGCAGTAAGTCGGCTGGCATCCTCGATAACTACTCGTCGGTGCGCTATAGTCAGGTGCATTTCGACATCACGAAGCTCTCGGCCGAATATGGCCAAGTGAAGAAAGGGTGTGCTGTGCTGGTGGTCATTGTGCTCAACGACCCGCAGTCGCAGTCGTGGGTGGCTCATCCGCTGCAACTGCGGCGCAACTATCTCATTCATGTATCGCTGCCTGACTACCTGAAGCAGACCTATGTCACCGGATCGGAATTGAATGCCAAATGGTGGCAGGTGGAAGAATAAAGATAAACAAATGAAGAACGAATTGATATGACGAGAAGAATCATAGCCCTCCCTACCCTACTGATGCTCGCTGTAACGGCCATACAAGCCCAGAGAGCCGCTCTTTACACCACGGATGGTACACGTACCTACTCGCTGACTCAAACGGCCGTCACGGGCGAGAAAAGCGATAATACGCGCAGCGCCATTGTCCTGAAGCCACAGGAACAGTACCAGTCGATCGACGGATTCGGATTTGCCATCACCTACTCCTCATGTTATAACCTGCTGAAGATGTCGGACGAAGCCCGGCATGCCCTGCTGGTGAAGACTTATTCTCCGACCGAGGGATATGGCGTGAGCTATGCACGCATCTCATTGGGATGTAATGACTTCTCGAGCACCGAATATTCACTCTGCGACGAGAAAGGGCCTGATGACGATTTGCTCAAGAACTTCCGTCTCTATACCGACGAGACGCAGTATGTCATTCCCGTGCTCAAGGAGATACTGGCCATCAATCCACAGCTGAAGATTATTGCTGCTCCCTGGACCAGTCCACGATGGATGAAGATAAAGAGTATGGACAACCGTACGCTGCATAACTCATGGACTGACGGACATCTGAATCCTACCTATTATAAGGCTTATGCCGAGTATTTCGTGAAATTCATACAGGCGTTCAGGCAGGAAGGCATCAATATCTATGCCGTAAGTCCTCAGAACGAGCCTCTGAACCCGGGCAACTGTGCTTCGCTCTACATGCCTTGGAACGAACAGGCGGGCTTCGTGCAGCAGCTCGCGCCAGCCATTCGGAAGGCAGGACTGAGCACGAAGATCTACCTCTTCGACCATAATTACAACTATGACGGAAAAGAAAGCGAACAGCAGTATCCTGCCAAGATCTACAAGGTGTACGAGAACAAGGAATTTGAGGGAAAGGAGCTGGTGGTAGGAGCAGCCTATCACAATTATGGCGGCAACAGCAACGAGCTGAACGTCATCCACGACCTCTATCCCGACAAGGAGCTCATCTTCACGGAAGCCTCCATCGGAACATGGAATAATGGAAGGAACCTTGACACCTCGTTGGCTGACAACATGGTGAATGTGGCGCTGAACACCGTACTGAAGCATTGCAAGGCGGCCATCGTGTGGAACTTTATGCTCGACATGCAGCGTGGACCTAACCTCGATGGAGGATGCCAGACGTGTTACGGAGCTATTGATATTGCCAACGACTATAAGTCGTACACTTTCAACTCGCATTATTATGCCATCTGCCACATGGCAGCAGTGGTGCGGCCGGGGGCAGTGCGCATAGCTACCTCAGGATGGTGGTTCGATGGCGTGACCTATGCCGCCTTCCGCAATCCTGACGGGACATTGGCATTGGTGCTCTATAACTCCACAAACAAGGAGCTGAACATTCACGTCGCCGACGGCACTAACCGCTATCCGCTCTATGTACCTACACGAGCTGCCGTATCGCTGTTGATGAACACCGACCAGGCTGCAAGTATCGGCAGCATCGTGGGCAGCGACGACGCCCGTACATACTACACCCTGCAAGGGATGAAAGTAGATGCTCCGCAGCAGCCTGGCATCTACATCCGTCAGGGAAGAAAAGAATTTATTCAATAAAAACTTCAATAATCAACTTAAAACGAAAAAGCAATGAAAAAGTGGTTTACTCAATTTGCTCTTGCTGCTGCAATGCTGGCAGGCGCAACAACCGCACAGGCTCAGACAGAGCTTGTGGTCGACGGTTCTAAAGGTTATGACGGCACGATGGTGCAGGGTCAGGATTACATCCTCCCGGGCACAGACGCCACATGGTATGCTCAGCCGGGATTCTTCACTCACAAGAAGGATAACGTCTGGACTTTTCAGGGATTCGGAGCTCCCGAATATGCCTATTTCTTTACGCTCGACGAGAAGCTGAAATACGTGAAGGTAGACCTCCGTATGGCCGACGATCCTGAAAGCGTCTATGCCAACTGGGATATCAACCACGCACTCTATGTGAACGGTGAGAACATTGGCTTCCCCACATGGGAGTCGAACGGCATTCACTGGGGAGGCGGCAAGGATGTGCCCGTTCCGCAGATTGGATACGACAAGTATCGCATGACGCTGGTCATCGGTCAGCAGCTGGACGGCAACTCAGTGAACTTCAAGTTCTTCAAGGGCCCGAACTGGGGCGGCGACGTGCTCTCAGACACTGATGGCGGCATCGTACACATGGAAGACAACCCCTGGATTCGCATCAACGGACAGAATCCTGAGGACACAGGCGACAAGGGTAACATCCGTGCTGTGACGGGAGCTGAGTTTGCCGACGGCGACACGCTGATCGTCAACTTCGACATGGGCCAGACACCTGGCGTCATCACCGTTGACTATAAGGTGAGGGTCATCAACGACTTCCCCACTTTCAACGGCACGAATATGACCAAGCGCGGCAACTACTTCATCTATGAGGGCGCGCTGGAGCAGGGTGCTGAGTTCACCATCGGCAATGGCGAGGCTGCAGAGATGAATCTGGCTGATGCTTATATTGATGAGTTTGCTGCTACCAAGCTGGGTGGCGGTAAGTATAAGTTCAATGCTGTCAGCGGCAATTACGCTATTGTTCTGATGCCTTCGCTGAACTATATCAAGGTAATTCCCGGCACTTACGATGCTCCTGCCACTTATCCTGACGGAAAGGCTGTATGGCTCATCGGCTCGAACGTTGGTCAGCCTTCCTATGCAGCCAACAACTCGAACTGGAGCGCCAGTCTGGCTAACAGCATTCCTCTGGCTCAGGTAAGCCCCAATGTCTATAAGATTGGTCTGACGATTGGTCAGGAGATTAACACGGGCATCAACTTCAAGTTCTTCGGACAGTATGGATGGGGCATGGAATTCCATGGTGAGGACTTCGTCATGGAGCCCAACGACTACTTCTATGTCAACACGCCTCAGGGAGAGTGGGTGTATGACGAGAATGGAAATGAAATCTACCAGCGCGGTGGTGACGACGGAAACATCTTCGGTGGTGCCGCACCATTGGGCAAGGGCGACAAGGTGATCCTGACCATCGACCTCAACGGATTTGTGGCAAGTGATCCTGTGAATGACATCAAGGGTGTTCCCGGTAAAATCACTGTCGAATATCAGCCTTCATCTGTTCCCAAACCTACGATCAACGGTGTAGAGATGGTGGCCAATGGCAACAATTTCGTAGCAGAGTTAGACGTGAACCAAGGTGACATCCTCACCATCACCACTCCCGATTTTGTCATCGACAACATCTACACTGACAATCAATTCGCTGAAGGTCTGGGCGATGGCAAATTCAGATTCAATGCTGTCAGTGGCAAATATACATTCGTGCTGATGGAAGAGAAGAACAACCTGAAGATCTTCCCAGGCACCATGAATGCTCCTGCCACCATCTATGAGGGTGGTCTCTGGATTATTGGCGAAGGCATTGGCCGTCCGTCTGTCAACACCGATGCTCCGGGTTGGAACACCGGCGCATTAGTCGACATTCCTGTCGCACAGGTAGCGCCCAACATCTACCGCTATGTGGTCACCTGCGGTATTGAGATGTGGGACAACTGGTGCAACTACAAGTTCTTCGGACAGCCCAACTGGGGTATCGAGTTCAAGCCAGGCACTGAGTATTCCATCACCTCAGACAATGAGTATCTGCAGGTGGGTGAGAGCGATGGAAACATCTCCTTCAAGGGTGTGTTCGTATGGGATCAGACCTACGCCATCACCATCGACTTCACCAATGGTCTGAGTGCCGGTGTGATGACCGTC
>JAEEGK010006289.1_pt1 | contig 28613 bp, 15 predicted proteins | sample 8958771 | NCBI WGS metagenome assembly JAEEGK01 (sample SAMN16246547, study PRJNA631951) | gut metagenome | biome: gut microbiome; feature: rumen; material: SC-attached | host: Bos | place: Iran: Karaj | collected 2018-10 | reverse complement strand
GGGGTTGTCTTCCAAGGATAGTTCGCCAATTTTTATATTGGCAATTCGCTCAAGGTCTGGTTTTGCCGATGAGATTTCCTCTTCCGACAATTTACGAGTAGTATTGTCATAGATTTTCATCCGCATCACCTGTATTTGTTGCTTTGGGGTTATTATAAGCCTCTTTCAGAGTTTTTATCTTATCTTCAACACCTTGCATTCCACGCATATATTCCTTCAAAAGTCCTTCCAAATGGTTATCCCATAAATCTTGGAAGTTGCCATCGTAGTTTTTCAATTTAAGAAAATAAGCGGGACCAATGTGATAAGCGGTAGAAAGACCTTCAATTCTTTCAATCTCCTCGTTGAGCCGGCTCATTCGTTTTTTTGCCTCGTCTGCGTAGTTTTCAATTCCATTATTGCTGTCATAGAGCATTTCAACTCTGTCTATAGCTTTGATTTCCTTGAACGCAAATCTTCTTCTAAATGCAAAATCCATACTCTCCACACTGCGGTCTATGTCGTTCATGGTACCAATGATATAGACGTTTTCGGGGACGAAGAAATGGCCACAGTTGTATGAATCGTTGATCCCTAATGCTTCATCAAAAACGTTTGGATCTGTCTGCATATTTGCATATTGAGTGCGCACTTTGCCATCTATTCCTCTATAACCTGGATCAATAGAAAAGAACAATTCTCCAAATATTTTAGATATTTCTCCGCGGTTGATTTCGTCAATAATGAAGACATATTTTTTTTCTTCGACCTCATTTGGAACAATTTCATTTTCATCAGAGCTGCATTGCTCGTAGATGGCCTTTAGAACAGCCCAATATGAAGAAGTGTGACAACCTTTTATTACATCCCTGATAGTTTTATCGATATTAGTTATGCTGTTTAATGATGCCACATCTGGGAATTTTTTTGCAAGCAGAGAGAGGCGACCGAAAGAAACAGTATATTGTTTGTCAGATCCATGTGTTCGTAAAATAATATTGTCTTTTTCTGAAACTTCCACAACATCCATCTGAACTCCTGTTCTCAAGTCAAACCTATCGATTTCCCCATTCTCTATCTTGCCAATAATTTCATCGTATTTTTCTTTGAACGTTTTTTCATTTTTTAATTCTTGCGGTGTTTTTTTACTATCTATAACGTTTTTTAGGGCTTTCCTGCAAAACGCTTTAAACACACCATCTTTTCTTACAAACCCAACATTACCGCTTTTATCTTGGGCAGGCCTTAAGCCCTCAACAAAATCCGTGTAGTCGTAAGAAGGGTGGAATTGGACGAAACCTATTTCGTTGTCTGTGCATCCCATGGATTTTGCAATTTGTTTTGCCAGATACGTTTTACCCGTACCGGGGGCGCCGGTGAGGATGAGATTGTGATTGGAAGTTAAAATATTTGTAAACATTTTGTACTTATTTTCAATTTCCTTTTGATAATAATATCCGCATTTTTTGTCATAATTAATAATTTCATTTACAAAAAAATCATAGAACTTTTGGAGTTCTGATGATACTCCGTTGTTGAACAGGTCGAGCTCTTTAATGGTCTTTGTAAGTAAAGTTTTGTATTGGACAGGGGTTTCCCACCAATAGGCATATCCGATGTCAACTCCCTGAACATTTTTTGTCTTATCCCAATTACAAAAAATATTAATGCCAGTGTTGCCCCAATTCAGATAACATTTTCGGGTTGACCAATCTCCATAATTTGGTTGAATATTAAGATAAATCTTATGATTATTGATTGTTTCCCAGTCACCAATAAGTTTTTGAATTTTATTACCATTGTATCCTTGACCTGATTCAACAAAAGAATTGTTGTCCAATAAAGGTTTGATATACTTGCTAAAACCGACATGGGTTTTATCCATGTTTTGTTTCCAATCAACATGTGAGATGAAATATTCTAATAGGCTTTTAAATTTTTCTATATCTGTCATAATAAAAAACAAGGGACTTCTGTTATTACACCATTTTTATCATATCTCCATATCCTGCCGAAGTCCATTAAACAGAATCCGAAGAAAACGACCCTGCAAAATTACAACTTTTCCCTTTTTCTCCACCTTCTTCCTACAAATCTCCCAACGCCCCCCCGAACCTCCCCCTTATTTCCCGCAATATCTCGCGCAAGGTTTCTGGAAGGCGGGACCACATCTGGCGGGCGATCTCTTCGGGGATCTCTTGGTAGTAGGCTTCGGCGAGGCCCCCGGTGATGCAGGCGAGGGTGTCGCTGTCGCCGCCGAGCGAGACGGCTAAGCGGATGGCACTCTCGAAATCCGTGCTGTCGAGGAAGGCGATGATGGCCTCCGGCACCGTGCCCTGACAACTCTCCTGAAACGTGTACCCAGGACGGATCTCCTCGCAGGTGCGGCTCAGGTCGTACCCGAAATGCGTTTCCACATACTCCTTGATCTCCGCTTTGGTCTTGCCGCTCCTGGCCAAGAAGATGGCGGCGGCCACGGCCTGCGCCCCCTTGATGCCTTCCGGATGGTTGTGGGTGATGGAGGCCGAAATCTCCGCCACCCGCAGCGTCTCCTCCAACGTCTCAAAAGCCCATCCCACGGCACTCACCCGCATCGCCGAACCGTTGCCCCACGAGTTGTAGGGCACGCGCTCGCGCCCGCTGAACAGCCACCGGTAGAACGACCCGCCGTAGCCGCCGAGGGGGTTGGGATATTCGTGTGCAAAGCGCACCATCGAGGCCTCCAACTCCTTGTGCGTGTGGTGCTCGTCGCGCAACAGCCAGTCGGCCACCGCGAAACACATCACGGAATCGTCGGTGAACTCGCTCCGCTCCGAGAAGAGCGGGAAATCGGTGGTCTTGATGTTGTCGAATTCGTATATCGATCCGACGGTGTCTCCTATTATTGCTCCTAACATAGTGTATTACTTTTAGTTGTTTTAATCTTTAAAATGAATCAGAGGTGCAAAATTACAATAAGGGTATGCCATTTTATTGTATTGTGATAAAAATGAGGTGGTTAAATAGCGTTTCTTTCCGTTAAGTTCTTCATAGTCAATAATTAAGGTGTCTCTGTTTCGCAAAAATACACTTTTTTTTGATTTTGCGAAACCTACCTCCAATCATCCACCTCTGCCTCCAAATCCAGATAATCCCCTAACGTCCTCCCTGTCGGGATGAGTTCTTCTTCGTCGGTCTCAACCATCACGGTGAGGACGTCTCGCAAGACATTGCACCCCGCCTCGCCGGTTTCGGTCGTGAAACAATTCTGCGGGTTGTCCAGGACACCGAAGCAGAACCACGACCACAGGCGGCCGAACACCACTTTCACGGCGAACCAAAGCGCGAACATGCCGCAGGTGATCTCTTTAGGGACAACAGGAAGGCCAAATTCATCGTTTATCAGCTCGCTTAGGGACTTGTCGCATTGGAGGAACGGCACCTCCTTGGTCTCGGGATCCATCATGGCGGACAGGCACCGCTCTGACAGATAATGCTTGTTTCGGCTCAGTTGTGCACCCACGTCCACGAAGTTGCCGTATTCATCCTTCTCGCAACGCAACAGCATCTCAAATACAAAGCCCATTCTTGAAAACTCGTATCTTGGTGCATCCGGATTGGGGTTGATGAATGTCCAGAAGGCTTCAAACTGAAGTTTTCCCTCCATACAGTTCCACTCGTCAGCGATTTTCTGCTTGTAAACAAGGGTCGTGCAGCTGCAGTTGTTCTCGTGCAGCAGTAAGGCCTTGATGAGTTTCAGGTCGTTGGTGAAGTCGGCTGCGGAAGATTTGGTTTCGTCCAGAATGTCCATTCCTTTTGCAATTTAATTAAAGGCGGGAATTTGCTCCCGCCCTTCGTTCTACTTCTTCGGCACGAATACGTAGGTCTTGTTGCCTATCGATTTTGCGGTGCCGCCCATCTTGTGCGCTGCGTTCATCAGTTCGCCGGACGTGGAGTACGTCTGGCTCATGCCGTTCGGAAAATTTAATGTGTACATCATCATAACCCTGGTACGTGTCGGGCGCAACTTTTGGTGAATACTGAAAAACGCGGCAAAGATAGGTCAGGGGTGTGCCAGTGCGTGGCATTGTAGAGACGTGCCATGGCGCGTCTCTACATGGTGCGTCATTAAACGGCACGTCTCTACATGCCACGTTCTTACGCCTGGAATCCGATACTTCCCCTGTTACTCCCGTTCCCGATCTTCTCGTGACGGCACAGCTCCTCGATTTCCGCCAAAGTGGGGCGGGTGCCGTGAAGAACCTCCTCCATCACGACCTTGCGGACGATGTTGTCGATCTCGCCGCCGGAGAAGTCGAACTTCGTGGATAGCGTCCGGCAATCCTCGTCGGGGAGCCACTCCAACTTGCTCTTCCAGATGCTCTGCTTGGCCTCCACCGTGGGCTGCCCGAACTCGACCTTGAACAGGAATCGGCGGGCGAAGGCGCTGTCGAGGTTGTCGGTGAGGTTGGTGGTGGCGATGAGGATGCCGTCTAACTTCTCCATCTCCTCCAAGATGATGTTCTGGATGGCGTTCTCGGTCTGCGCCACACTGCTGGAACCGCTGACATTGTGGATGTTCTGGCGGCTGCTCAACAGCGCATCTGCCTCGTTGAAGAGCAGGATGGGCTTCCGCTTCTCCTTCTCGCAAAGTCTGCGGTAGTTGGTGAAGATGCCCTTCACGAGCTTCTGACTCTCACCGTACCAGCAGGTCTTTGCCGCGCTGATATCGACGTGGCATACCGCCCGCCCCGTTATGCGTGCAATCTGCATGGCCGTCTCGGTCTTTCCGGTTCCGGGCAGACCATAGAACAAGGCGGCAACACCTTTAGGCATAGCCAGTTCCTCCAATTGTTTTTGCAGTTTTGAAAATTTCTCTTCAAAAAGGTTTTCTTTGAGAGGTTCTAACTGTTTGGATAGTTCTTTGTCGTAGAACATGGACTTCTCCGCGATTTTGTCAGGATAAATCAAACTCTGACTGCGATTCTCGGTGCTGAAAAGGTCGTAGTCCTCTTCCAAAAACAGCTGTTTGCCCTTGTCGGTGAGTACGATGGAGGCATCGGAAAACATGCTGCCTTGAGTTACCTCAATGAGTCCGGCTTTTTGCAATTTGTGCTCACCTTCTTTGAGTTCTCTGGCCACATCCATTCTTAGGCACGTTTCTGCATAAATGTCTTTCAGGGTGCACTCTATGTCGCTTTCACGAGCGCGGGTGGTGACGAAATCGTCGCAGACTTCGTAAAAAAGTGTGCGAACTTCTACGTCAAAATTCAGTTTGAGGAAGTTTTTTACGAAAGTGAGATTTTTGTGCTGCTTTTCCAAAGGTCCTATTTGTCTAAAGAGACGCAAGCTGGAAACTTTTTCATTTTCCCGGCTTTCGATGAGATTCGAAACTGCATTTACGAACTTATAACGGTCAAAATCAGGTGCTTTAAGCGTTTTTAAATCCAACTTTTTGTCGTCGAAAATGGCCTCTTTCACCTGCGGATTAATAATATAGTCGTTTCTTTCACTGAACTGATGTGTCGTTTCAGCCAAAAAGATGCGTTTGCGCACCAGTTCTTCAAAGTCGTTTCTCATCATCAGAAACTCCATGCTTTTGATGCCGAAAAACGAACAAATGTTGTCCTTGTCGAAGTCCTTGCGGTCAACATTTTGGGCGAAACCGGCCACGAAGATGGCTGCCTGTAACGGTGTAACAGCTAAAAAATCAGCAAGCTGTTTGTTCTTCAGTACCACTTGATCCACCATTTCGGATTTGTAACGAGGCTCGTCCGACACAAACGATTCTCTTCTTTCACTGCGGCGTCTTGGCCGTTCATATTCCGGTAGTGTGCCCGGTGCAATGGCGTTAATCAATTGCGTTTCAGAGTCTTCCATCTGTACGGCGAGGAAGCTCAGAATCTGAATAAGGTTGTTTTTTTTCATCATAATTACATTAATTTTGACGCTGCAAAAATAAACCAACACTGTGCCATTCCATTGCATAGTCATATTTTTTGTTGTGCATAAAATTGGCATAACTTTTTTAGACTGTGCCATAGAATTTCACCCCTATTTGTTATATTTGCCGCGTCAATTTTAAATCCAACAGTTATGACAAAAGAGCTTATAAGAAAGTATATCTGGCTGATAGACACGGTGAACCAAGCAGGATTCGAGGGAATCACGTTCAGTACAATTCGTGACAAGTGGAAACGCAACGACTTGCTTTCCGGCGGGGAGGACTACCCCAAACGCTCGTTCCACAACCACGTGGCGGCGGTGCACGAGCTGTTCGGCATCGAGATTGCCTGCCACAAAAGCACCAATTCCTATTATATTGCCAACAGTGGCGACCTGAAGGATAGCTCTGGTTTCAAAGGGTGGCTCCTCGATGCACTGTCGCTCAACAGCCAACTGGAGGAGAGCAGCCAGCTGAAAGACCGCATCCTCCTGGAGGAGATTCCCTCCGGCAAGGAGTTCTTGCCCACCATCCTGGAGGCGATGCGCGATAATAAAATGCTGACGTTCAGCTATAAACCGTTCTGGGTAGAAGATGACTACGTGTCGAATTTCTACCATGTGGAGCCCTACGCGCTGAAGGTGTTCAAACGTCGGTGGTACCTCTTGGGCAAGTACGGCGACAGTCCGCTGAAGGTCTATGCGCTGGATAGGATGCAGGATATTGACATTGAGTTTGAGAGCTTCACTCTGCCCGCCGACTTCAACGCGGCAGAGTTTTTCGGCACCTGCTTCGGGGTTATGATGACGGAGGAGGAACCGCAGCTGATCAGGCTGAAAGTGGATGCCTTCCAGTCGAAATACCTGCGCACGCTGCCGTTGCACCCGTCGCAAGAGGAGGTCGAGCGCACGGAGGACTATTCCATCTTCACCTACTTTCTCCGTCCCACCTTCGACTTCATCCAAGAGTTGCTCTCGCTCGGCATCACCGCCGAGGTGCTATCTCCCAAGACGTTGCGCAACGAGATCGCCCGCATCGGCAAGACGGTCTGGAAGCACAACGGAAAGTAAAAAAAAAGTCCGGCATGGAAACCACCTCCCATACCGGACTATAATTACAAATTACTAATTACAAATTACTAATTATTTCAGCCCTCTGTTCTTCAGCAGCGGCTCAATAGACGGTTCCTGCCCGCGGAAAGCGAGGTAGAGATCGTGGACATCGGCGGTGTTGCCGCGCTCCAGAATGTTGGTGCGGAACGAGGTGGCCGTGGTCGGGTCGAAAATGCCGTGGTCCTTGAAGCACTGATAGGCATCGTTGTCCAGCACCGCCGACCAGGTGTAGCTGTAATAGCCAGCGCCGTAGCCGCCGGCGAAGATGTGCTGGAAGTACGGACTTCTGTAACGGGAGATGATGGACGGGATCAGTCCGATCTTGGCCATCTGCTGCTCCTCGTAATCAGGCAATTGGATGCTGACGGGCGATGTGACAACATGGTAGTCCATGTCCAAAATGGAGGCGGCCAAGAGCTCGGTGTTGATGAAGCCCTGACCGTAGGTGGCGGCGGCTTCGATCTTCTTGACTAACGCGTCAGGAATCAGCTCGCCGGTCTGGTAGTGGTGGGCATAGACCTTCAGCACCTCCGGCTCGAAGGCGAAGTGCTCCATGAACTGCGAAGGCATTTCCACGAAGTCGCGCGGGACGTTGGTGCCCGACAGGGTGGGGTAGTGGCAGCGCGACAGGATGCTGTGCAGCGCGTGACCGAACTCATGATAGAGCGTCTGCGTCTCGTCAATGTTCAGCATGGAGGGCTTGTCGCCGACAGGTTTCGTGAAGTTGAAGACCAGCGACACCACGGGGATGTGGTTGTTGCCGTCGCGGTCGTAGTATTGCTCGCGGAAGTTGGTCATCCACGCGCCGCTGCGCTTGCTCTCGCGCGGGAAGAAGTCCATATAGACCACCGCGATGACCTCGTTGTTGTCAATCACCTCGTAGGCCTTCACATCTTTGTGATACACAGGGATTTCCTCGTTCTCGCGGAAGGTGAGGCCGTAGAGACGCTCGCAGACGTAGAAGAGGCCTTTGCGGGCAGAATCGAGGGCGAGGTATGGACGGATGTCGTCATCGTTGAGGTCGTATTTCTCTTTGCGAAGCTTCTCCGTGTAATAACGCCAGTCGTAGGGTTGCAGGTCGCCGGAAATGCCGTCTTTGTTCATCATCTTCTGATAAATGGCGGCTTCCTCCTTTGCTTTGGCAAGGGCGGGCTCCCAAACTTTCATCAGCAGTTCATAGACATTGTCGGCGTTCTTGGCCATGCAGTCGTCCAAGACATAGTTGGCGTAGTTGTCGTAGCCGAGAATTTGTGCTTTTTCCAGTCGGAGATTGACGATTTCGTTGATAATCTGTTTGTTGGAATTGTCACCATCCAAGCAACGGGTGGAGTAAGCCGTCCAGAGTTCCTTGCGCAGTTCGCGGTTCTGGCAGTTTTGGAGGAACGGCTCCATAGAGGGGATGTGTACCGTGAAGGCGTACTTGCCTTTGGCGTCCTTCATGTCGGCAGCGGCTTCTTTCGCGGCAGCCAACTGTCCCTCTGTCAGTCCTTTGAGGTCTTCTTCGTTATCCACGAACAAAGCGTAGGAGTTGGTGGCGGCGAGAACGTTGTTGCCGAATTTGAGGGTTAGCGAGGAGAGCTTTTCGTTGATTTCACGGAAGCGGGCCTGCTTGTCAGCGGGCACATTCGCGCCACCGCGTTCGAAATCCTTGTAAATGACCTCCAACAGACGTTTCTGCTCTTCGTTGAGGTTTTCTTTGTCACGGTTGTTATAGACCGTTTTGATACGCTCGAACAGCTTGGCGTTCAGCATGATGTCATCACCATGACGGGTGAGCATCGGGAAGATGGTGTCGGAGAGCTTCTCCATTTCCGGGCTGTTCATGCATTCGGCAAGGTTCATGAAGACGGCGGACACTTTGGTCAGCAGTTCGCCGCTGTATTCGTACGGGATGATGGTGTTGCCGAAAGTCGGTGCCTCGCTGTTGTCGCAGATGGCCTGGATGTTCTCCGCTTGTTGGCGCATACCTTCCTGGATAGCAGGTAGATAGTCGGAGGTTTTGATTTCATCAAAAGGCGGAACGCCGTAAGGGGTGTTCCACTCCTTCATGAAGGGATTGTTGGCCAGATCGGGATTCTCGGCCGTCTTCTTCTTACACGCGCCGCCCAGAACAGCGGTCGCTAACACTAAGGTCATAATTGTTACTTTACGGTTCATATTTTTGATTTTTATGATAAACTTTCCTGCTTTTAACGGTACAAAGTACATTAATTCCTTTATTTCTTATTTGATGACAGTAATTGATCCGTTGAACTTGATGGTGCGCACAGCGCCTTCGTAGAAGAATGTGTAGAAGTAAACGCCGTCGGAGATGTTTCCGGTGCCGAAACCAAGTTCGGCGTTATAAATCTGATCGTCTTTCATATAGGTCTGGTAGTTTTGCTGGTCGAAAACAGTTTTTCCCCAACGATCCACAATAAATAATCTGTTAGCACGGTCGGGGTTCATGTCTTTGATGGCAAACACATCGTTGACGCCATCGCCGTTAGGCGTGATCACATTCGGGAAAACCAGGTCGGCTTCGATGATGACGGGAATGCTGAATTCCGACACGCATTCGTTTACCGTCAGGGTTAGGGTGACCGTGTAGTCGCCCCATTGTGAGTAAAGATGTTCGGTCTGGAGTGCAGAGGTTGAGTCAGAAGCTCCGTCGCCGTAATCCCAAAACCAGATGTATTCCATGCCCGCAAGATCCTCAATGTCAGTGATGTTTGTGAAGTGGATGTCTGGATTCTCAGAGAGAATGGCTTTGTCGGGCTCAGCAATGAAATCAGGGGTGATGACTGGCGTAATAAGCAGATGCAGCTCAATCACGCTGTCACAATTGAAAATGTTGGTCTCAGTGCGGTATAGAGTGGTGAATCCGGACACTGTGGTTTCAGATTCTGAAAGGGAGAATCCGAAGCCGCTGTATGCGGAATATTGGCATGTGGTGTCTGTGAACGTTGTCAAACTGGTAGGATTCACGAAAACAATCATCGTCAGTGTGCTATCAGCGCCAGTGTGTGCCATGATGGTCACTGTCTGAGTGTCGTTTTGTGTAAACGTTGCCCCGTTCCAAACAAAAGGCAACGCATTGTCACAAATAATGGAGTCAGCTTCGGCAGTGACGTTGTAGTGGACGAATAGATGCACCGTGACGACACTGTCACAACCATCATGGGTGGTGAGCGTGGCGACCTGCACTCCGGGTTCGTTGAAAGTAAGTCCGTTAATATGGTAGGGGAGTTGGTTTTCCACGATGGTGACGTAAATAGTTGTGGAATCGACGGGTGGTGCCCAGTGGGCGGTCATGGTAACGATGCTGTCGCATCCGAAGGTGTTGGTAAAGGTGATGGTTTGTGTGCCGTAATCGCTGAAAGTAAGCCCGTTCCAAACTGTCGGCAATTGACAGGGCATCAAAAAATCATGGAGATCCGTATGGGAGACAGGGTTCACCACCACGTCCAGATGCACGGCGGTTTGGCATCCGTCATCGGAAACAAAGAGTGTATCGGTGAGATATTCAGTTGGATGGGATATATCCAAGTTGGGGAAGTAGAGGTTCGGGTAGGGGGTCTCAGAGGTACAGAGCACAGCTGCGACCGTATCGTAGTTGAGCGGACTGACATGGGCTGAAACAGGGGTCATGGGCACGCTGGTGAAAATGTCAATGCTCCATCCGTCTTGGTTGTTGGTCCAGTTGGAGTTGAATTTGAAAGTGACTGCAGACTGATTAACCAAGAGCGAGTTGATAGAAGCTGTATGTGTGAGGCTGGCTAATAGAGAGCTAGGAGTAGCTGCGGCACCACTATATACATGGAGAGTGTCGCCAATGGCAATATCTACACTGTTGAATGTCAGGTCTAGATGCGATTCTCCAGGACAGCTGAACGTGTGGGTGAAGTGTTCGTTGTCCCCGTAATTGCCAATTTCTCCGCCACTGTCGTAAAACCGTGCACCCTCTCCTGGAAGCAGGATGGTGTTGCCGTTGTGCATATTCACGATGTGGTTGAGGGCACCGTAGGTGGCGGCACATTGAGTCGCATTGGAGATGGTGACATATACGGTGGTGTCCCCTACTACATTGTTGACATAGAGGGTGGAATAGTTAGAGGAGCTGTAGATGGTGTCGCATTGCAGCAACGACTGCTGACGTGTGTCTTGATACCAATAGACATAATAAGGTGTTGGAATATTGGATGATGCACGTAAACTGGCTGTATGGTTATAGCAGGCATATCCGTCAACAGTTATAGGGGTCGGCGGTGCTGTAATTGCTGAATTGAACAGCGATACTTGGACGGTATCAATGATATAATTGTAGGTACAGCGGCTGTCGGAGATGTTCTCAGGCCAGAACAGGTTGTCGGATTCAATAGGGTAATGTTGGAATATGGTGCTGCCGGGATTTGCGGTGAAAGAGTTGCTGCCAGAAGCGGGTGCACCAGTATGCATTATGTCAAAAGTTACAGTACCGTTTCCTTGTGCTTGAAAACCGAGTGTTACCCCATCACCTGAACAGACTGTGGTGTCGCTCAAAATCGTGATGGTAGGGGCTTTGATCACTTGTATGAAAACACTGTCCATGACTCGTGTCTTGCATCCTGTGTTCATCACCTCAAGGGTGTACCATCCACTCTCACTTCCGTATGGCAAGTAGATGTGGTTCACACGGTCGGTGCTGCTAAATCCATTTGGACCGATCCATTGGTAGGCTACTTCGAATGCGAAAGGAAGAGCGGCTATGTGGATGCTGTCGCCTTCGCAATGTCCGTTGCCGGTAAAGTCACCGAACTCCCACGCCAGCGCACTTTGGCTGATGGGGGTTGCTGTGAGGTTGATGTAAAAACTATTATGGCAGGAATCCTCCACCATAACAGATAATTGCTGCCCGGTTACCATACGGACCTCTAAGAAACGCCCCACATCACTGGTCCCGATAATACTGCCTTGCAAATCTGGCTGGTCGTAAAGATAGTAAGTGTAGGGCTCTGATCCATTGATGGCGTGTACAGATACGAATCCTGTGTCGGAAATGTTGTCACACAAAATGGCGTAACCGAGGTCGAAATCAACAAATTGGGGAACATATTCAATAGTGTCGTAGTGGGAAAGTGAGGTGCATTCCCTCCAGCGGGATCTATACGTTTCAATCACATATTGTCCGGGGATGGTGAAAATGAAATCTCCATTCCCATCAGGCCAATCGCTATAATACCCTCCTGTAACACCTTCAGCCAAGTGTACATCAGCATCTACAGGGGAAATGTTTATATCAGGCTCGTTGTTGTCCATATAGGGATTGATAGTGTAAAGATAACGATTCACGCCATTGGAAGTTTGGTGTACCACCAATCGGTCACAAATTTGGGTCATGTCGTATGTGGGCGACGAATCCAAAGCAAGAGAGTCACGATAGAATGAATCCCAAAATACAGATTCTAAGGTGTCTGTTCCACAAGTGGTGGTTACAACAAATTTGTAGCGACCTGGTGGCAAACACACCGAGTCTCTCACCGTCACTTGCCAACCTCCTTCGTCGTGGCCGAACTCAAGATAAGTGTGATGATTGGTGCTATCTTCTGGCGTGAAACTCCATTCCCCATTCTGGCATACTGCAGTGAAGTTCTCACTGTTATATAGAGGGCTTTCAAAGAGTTTTACGGTTATGTCCTTTCGAAAAAGGTCTGCATTAATATCTTGTCGGACATACACGTAGCGATCCCAACAGCATCCGTTCCATCCCCATTCGTCATCGATAGCTCTAGAATATAGGGGGTAGGAATTATCGCCAATATTTTCTACATCGAATGTGAGTACATCATCTCGGGAGGTGAGCAGACAGCCCATGGCATCTGTCCAAGTGATATGCACAGGAATAACAGTGTCCACCATGTATGTGATATCTGAGCCTAGCCACCAAAAGTCATCCCCTTCATTATGGGCAATTAGAGTGGAGTCTATCGTTGAATAGACATCGTATGAGATGGGGGCTGTGTATTGGTATCCATGTATAATGTCAGGATAATCAGGGTTGTCGTTCTGCACATCCCAACATCCGCCATACCCGTAGAAACTGTATGTCTGTGTTGTCAGTCCAGAATTGGCATGGATAAAGCAGGTGTCTGGAGTAGTGACGACATCGAAAGAGTAGGTATGGAATTCTTGGTTAACATCAAAACATCGGTTGTCATAATCGTAGTAAAAAGCACTGGTGTATATGGTGTCACGGCATAAGTCGTGTATCTGTAACAATACGGTATCGTTGTGAAGCTGGCAGTATCGGTTTATGTGGTGCAGCGTGTCAGATAGATAAGTCCAGTTCGGATCCCAAATGTTGTAGTCGTGCGAATACCATTCGGTGATTTCTCCGCCGGGATTGATGAAGCGGTATTGGATGATGCTGTCGAAATAGGATTTGTCGTAATCATGAAGCCCCACGTTGCAGTCTTTGATGAAATAGAAATATATGACATTACTGTCCGACCAGTTGCTGCCGATCTGTCCTACTCGGTCATAATATGTCGGATGTGCATCTGGGATGTTGATGGAGAGCCATAAGGCGTAGTCGCAGGAGTCAGAGACGCGGATGCTGTAATTGCCGACGGGTATCTGGTCAAAAGTGTAGAAGTCTTTGAAGTCGGCGAAAATGGAGTCCTCCCCTGATTGCTGCCGTTCGTAGAAGGTTGCGTTGCGGACGGTGTCCTGTGCGGCGTTGAGGATGAGTACTCGGTAGGGGAATTTCCCTTTTGTGATCTTCAACTGGATACGCCCGCGGTCTGCACAACTGTATGACGGCCGCCAGCCACAGAATTCTCGGGGATTGTTCTCGTCCCAGGACCACTCAAAGTCGTTGCGCGCCTGCGCTGACAGAATGGATGCCTCCATGTGGTTGTAATCGGTGGCGACCTCCACGTTGCAGATGGAGGTGTCCACGAGCTCATAGTCAAGCGTTCCATCAGGAGTGGTCACCGGCACATGCGCGATGACACCGACACAATATGTGCCGGTGGTGACCTGTATGTCATTTATCGTGTCATAACGGATGTTAGTGCCCGCACTCACATTCCTGTAAGTGTATTGTACGTTGTACAGCGGATAGGTGTTGAGGTCTTGCGCGTTGTGCGTCTGCGGATTCACTATGATCTCGTTCCCGTTGTCATCATAAATGTGGATGATGATCCGGCAGTCGTCATAGCATTTCCCCGGCACGCTGTTCACTGAAATGGAGTAGGGGAATGCTGCATCCTGCCCATATCCGCCATAAGCGAAGAGAACGAAAAAAATGGCAAAAAAGAATTTCCAAATCATTGTTCTCCTCCCCCTTGAAGCGGATTTTTTACTTTTTATAATGTCGTTTGTCAAAAAAATGTAGTTCTCTTTCATAGAAAGATGTTTGTATGTACTTTATTTACAGTGTTTTACGCAAAAAAAAGCCGAATATGTAAAACAGCCAACAAAGATAATGTTTTTTTATTGTAGAAAATAATAATTTTGGATATAATATATATTTGGATTTTGGGCTAAAGCCAATAGCAAAAAAAATGTATTTTTGCCGTTTTGTAAATTTTCACGAATATGGAAGTGACGCGATTATTCGACATGCTCGAGCGGGACTTGAAAGAGTTCCCAAAAGAGGATGCCTTGTGCTGTAAAGAGAACGGTATTTGGGTGAAATATAGCACTGCCAAATATGTGGAGATAGTCAACAACCTGTCTTACGGCTTGATGCAGTTGGGCATCAAGAAGGGTGACAGTGTGGCTACAATTACCCCGAACCGTCCGGAATGGAATTTCCTGGACATGGCTATCATGCAGATAGGCGCCCTTCACGTGGCCATCTATCCGACCATCAGCGAGAGCGACTACCGGTACATTTTCGATGATGCCGATGTGAAACTGGTTTTCGTCGCCGGTTGGGACTTGTTGCGCAAAATCACCCAGATACTGGATGACAAGCCAGAACTGAAAGACAAGGTCTATACGTTCCGTAACCTTCGTGGTTACAAGCACTTGAACGAGGTGATAGAGCTTGGACGCGCCAACCCTTCGGCGCAGTATCTGCAAGAGATCAAAGACAGCATACAGCCTGAGGATGTGGTCTCGTTGGTTTACACCTCCGGAACCACGGGTTTCCCGAAGGGCGTGATGCTGTCCCACCGGAATTTTCTCTCGAACGTGGAGGCGGTTCTGCCCATCATCCCCACCACCGAGAACAACCGGATTTTAAGTTATCTGCCTCTGTGCCACGTGTATGAGCGTATGATGAACTACGCTTGGCAATATCTGGGACTCCCGATTTACTATGCGGAGAACCTTGCCAAGATTCAGGAAAATATGGTGGAACTGAAGCCGGATATCTTCACGACGGTGCCCCGACTGTTAGAGAAGGTTTATGACAAAATTCTGGCTAAAGGTCACAAGTTGAGCAAGTTCAAACAGAAAATCTTCTTCTGGGCGAACGAGATTGCGCTTCAGTATGGCGATAACCCTGGAAAACGTTACGATCGCAAGCTGAAGTTGGCCCGCAAGTTGGTGCTGAACCAGTGGAACAAAGCGTTGGGTGGCAACCTGAAGGTCATCGTGACGGGAGGAGCGGCCATCCAGCCTCGTATCTCCAAGATATTCTGGGCTATGGGTATTCCTGTTCTGGAAGGTTACGGTACCACGGAAACCTCTCCCGTGATTGCTGTGAGCAACTTCTTCGAGGGTGGGGTGGAGATCGGCACTGCCGGTCCTGTGTTGCCCGGCACGCGCGTGCGCATCGCCGAAGATGGCGAAATCCTCACCAAAGGACCGCACGTGATGAAAGGTTACTACAACCATCCCGAACAGACTGCCGAAGTCATTGATTCCGATGGCTGGCTGCATACCGGAGACCTCGGGCAGCTCACTCCGGAAGGACGGCTGAAAATCACCGGACGTAAGAAAGAGATGTTCAAGACCGCCTTCGGAAAGTATGTGGTGCCCACCATCATCGAAAACAAGTTCCTCGAAGAGTCGCTTATCGACAATATATTGGTGGTCGGCGAGAACAAACAGTATGCCGCCGCACTCATTGTGCCGAATTTCAGCGACTTGCGCTCATGGTGTATCAACAAAGGCATTAACTACACTACCAACGAAGAGATGATCGAGCATCCCGATGTCAAAGACAAATACAAACGAATTGTGGATGATTTCAACAAGTGTTTCGGCGACACCGAAAAGGTGAAACGCTTCCTGCTGATGAACCACGAATGGTCCATCCAGTCCGGCGAGCTCACCCCCACTCTGAAACTCAAACGCAACGTCCTCATCAAAAAATACGAAGAGCAAATCGAAAAACTCTTCGCCTAACCAACCTCGACCCATGAACATTGAACTTTGAAACCTGAAACTTGAAACAATAAAAGATATGAACAAAGAAGATAATAAAGGTAAAGTATTTTTATTCAATACGTTAAGCAAACGAAAAGAGCTGTTCAAGCCGATTACGCCCGACCACGTGGGACTTTATGTCTGCGGGCCGACGGTGTATGGCGAGCCGCATCTGGGACACGCGCGTCCTGCCGTGACATTCGATGTGGTGTTCCGCTATCTCTCCCATATCGGCTACAAGGTGCGTTATGTGCGCAACATCACCGATGTGGGCCATCTGGAACACGATGCCGACGAGGGTGAGGACAAGATAGCCAAGAAAGCCCGTTTAGAGCAGCTTGAGCCCATGGAAGTTGCGCAATACTACATGGACAGCTACCATAAGGCGATGGATGCGCTCAACGTGAAAGGCCCCTCCATTGAGCCGCGCGCTTCCGGCCACATCATCGAGCAGATCGAGATGGTGCAGAAAATCCTTGATGCGGGCTACGCCTACGTGTCGGAAGGCTCCGTCTATTTCGATGTGGAGAAGTTCGACAAAGACTTTGGTTACGGCAAGCTTTCGGGCCGTGTGTTGTCCGAGCTTATCGCCAACACCCGCGAGCTGGACGGACAGAGCGAGAAACGCAATCCTGCTGACTTCGCTCTCTGGAAGAAGGCCTCTCCCGAGCACATTATGCGTTGGAACTCCCCGTGGAGCGTCGGTTTCCCGGGTTGGCACATCGAATGTACGGCTATGAGCACCAAGTACTTGGGCGAGCAGTTCGACATCCACGGCGGCGGTATGGACCTGCTGTTCCCGCACCATGAGTCGGAGGTGTGCCAGAGTACCGTTGCCAACGGCAAAAGTTCCGTCAAATACTGGATGCACAACAATATGATCACCATCGAGGGACAGAAGATGGGCAAGTCGTTGGGTAACTTCATCACCCTCAACGAGTTCTTCACCGGAAACCATCCCAAGTTGGAGAAGGCTTACTCGCCGATGACCATCCGCTATTTCGTGTTGCAGGCCTCTTACCGCGGCACGGTCGATTTCAGCAACGCCGCCTTGCAGTCTGCCGAGAAAGGTTTGGAGAAACTCTACGCCGCCGAACGCCATCTTGACAGTTTGAAGGCCGGAAACACCTCCACCGAGGACATCGCCGCTTTGCAGGAACGCTGTTACGAGGCGATGAACGATGACTTCAATACCCCGAAGGTAATTGCGGAACTGTTTGACGCAGTGCGTATTATCAACGCTGTGAAAGACGGCCATGCCACGCTTACCGCCGAAGATATTGAGTTGTTGAAGACCACCTTCCGCACCTTCTTCTTCGACATTTTGGGCATCAAACCCGAATTGGCACAGGGCGACACCCGCGAGCACGATGCACTGGAGAAGGCCATGCAGCTCGTTTTGGAGATGCGCAAGACCGCCAAAGCCGAGAAGAACTGGGCGCTTTCGGACAAGATCCGTGACGATCTCAACGCCGCCGGCATCGTGGTGAAAGACACGAAAGACGGCGCAGAGTGGAGCTTGTCATAATGCCTCAGCACCATCTCTTTTTTACAAAACGTCGTGCTCTATATAGAGAAAGATTGAAGGTCTTTTCTCAATATTTGAAAAGGAAAACTAATTAGTCCCAGCGGAAGGTATTCCGAGCTGTTTGCATATCTTTTTCACGAGAAGATCGTCAATGTTATTGTGCATTGGAACTATAGTTGTGTAACCATTGTCCATGTTCTTGAATTGTGCATGGCTGCCTCTTTGACGGCCTGTCGGGTAGCAATGGAAGGTTCTGAGATGTTTGAGAAATTTTTCTTTTTTCATGCGTTCACGGTCAATCTTCTTCGAAATACTTTTCGTCCTTGATATAGCTCTTTTAAGTTTTCTTTACGGCATTCTATTGCAAGAAGAATGGCCTCTTTCATGTTTTTCATCAGCTCGTCAAGACTTTCCCCTTGGCTTAAAGCCTCTGGTAACTGAACGCATTGACCACAATACCAGCCTGTTGAAGGGTTCTTTTCTATAATGATGCTATATTCCATATATATGTTTTTTTCTGAAATGCAAAAATACTATTTTTTTGTATTTTTGACGGCTGAATAGCTAATCCCAATATTATGAAAAAATATACTCTCACCTTTATGATATTCACAACAATTCTAGTTGCCTCCGGGCAGACGCAGGATCCTTCGGAAATCTACCGCAAATGGAACGAGATCCGTCAGCTCTGCGAAAAGTATGACGACGGCGCGGACTCCGCGTACCGCATCCTCAACGAACAGCTCGCCGCCACGAAACGCGACCCTGTGGCCAATGCGATATGGCACAGCTGCCTGGGGCAGTTCCTGTCGGATTATTGCGACGGGAACCGCTTCCTCCTCCGTGACCGTACGGAAGTTGCGGAAGAGACTCCCGCAGACTTCAAAGAGTGGGACATTCGCACTTTCAAGCGTCGTGCCCGAGAGGAATATCTGCTGTCACTGAAGAATGCCAAGACATTGCAGGCAGTGGATGCGAAATCCTATTCGCTTCTGCTGCAGAAAATGGAAAAGCAGCATCCGGCCAAGACGTTGTATGAAGTGCTGGCCTACCGTGCCATCGAGCACTTAGTTTCGGATCTGAATAATGAGGCACCTGACCGTTCGCTTTCCGGTGATGCCCTTTGGCACAACGATCAATTTTTGAAAATGCCGTTGGCAATCACGGAAGATGCTTCGGTGTTGCGGATGATATTGTCTGTTTATCAAGAAATTATCCGCTACCACAGTGTACAGAACCACGAGATGGATCTTATCATGCTGACTCTTGAACGTTACGATTTTATGCGTGGTCAAGGTCTTGCGCCCGACAATTCTTTGGACTGGTATATCCCATTTTTGGAGAAATGGGCGAAAGAATGCGAACAAATGGAAGGTTACGGCCTGATTGCGTACAAGATAGGCAGTTTGTATTTGGAACGTGATGTTAACAGATCAGGTTATGAAGGAAAGGATGCAGAGAACCCTTATCACGATGATTTGCTCAAGGCGGAATCCTGGCTGAAGATTGCCCTAAACGCATCGGGCAAATCCTTTTATGAGGTGCCGGTGACTGAAACGATTCAAGGGCTGCACTCTCGCACCATTTCGGCTTCCCCGCTTTTTGGCGAAAATTCGATTTTCCCCACGGGTTCTGCCACCCTTTGGCGCATCAACTACGCGAATAGCAAACAGTTGTATGTCAAAGTCGTGAAAGCCACATCTACTACACAAGGGATGATAAACAACAAGGTTTTTGAATATGTGACCGCCGGAAAGCCAGTATATGACGAGGTGGTGGAACTCCCCGATAAACAAGATCTGCAGGACCATTGGGGATTTTATATGCTCCCGGAACTGCCGGCGGGGGCTTATTGGCTGCTGATTTCAGACCGGCCTTCCTCGAAGTGGGACAAGAGTACGCCACGAGAATGCTATTTGTTCCAAATCAGCGATATTGAGATTTTACCGCGTGTCACGGAGTTTGGTTTGGAAATCCTGGCTCTGCACAGAAAAACCGGCGAACCTCTTTCCAACGCCAAAGTCTCCATGACCAGGAACAAGCAAACTTTTACCCAGACTACAGATGGTGACGGCTTCTGTCAGTTTGGGCGTTTGCGGGATGGCGAATACGGTGGCACAAACGGCTTTACGGTCTCTTGGCACGGGCAGACCTTGTCTCACGGGGGATTCAATTGGTGGCAGCACAATCGTAGGAATCCGGAAGACCGCATTTACGGCCACCTTTTTACTGACAGGTCGCTCTACCGTCCCACGCAGACGGTCCATTTCAAAGGGATTTTTGAATTTGTAGATAAGAATGAAAATTCCCGTTTGTTGGCCGATACTCTCGTAAAGGTCACGTTGAAAGACGTGAACTTTCAGCAGGTGGAGGAGATAGAACTGAGAACCAATGAGTTCGGTTCCGTTGCGGGTGAGTTTATGTTGCCCGAGGGCGGTCTGACAGGGACATATCATATTTACGCTAACGTGGGCAACCAATCGTTCAGCCATACGATTTCTGTAGAAGAATACAAGCTGCCTGCTTTCGAGGTGGAGATTGAGACCCCGGAGGAGACCTTCTCCATTGGGCAGGAAGTGACGGTGAAGGGCAGTGCGATGGCCTTGGCGGGTTATCCGCTTGACGGTGCCTCGGTGAGCTACCGCGTGACCCGCAGCAGTTCTTTCCCGTGGTGGCGTAGCTATTGGTGGCATCCCACCGTTGAACCGCTCACCGTAGCGCACGGCACGCTGGAAACCGACGATGATGGTGTCTTCCAAATTACCTTCCCCACTGAGGAGGACATGACATTGCGTCGCTACACGCCGCTTTACCGCTACGAGGTCAGAGTCGATGTCACCGACATTAACGGCGAAACCCACAGCGGCAGCACCGTGGTCTATGTAAGCAGTCGTAACTTGCTGTTGTCTTGTGCTTTGCCTGGTGAGATAGACGTGAATAAGTCGGACAATCAGTATCGGATTTCGCTGACCAATACAGCTGGAAAACCGCAAAGCGGCTTAGTCGGATACGAGCTTTTCCGTCTGCAAACGCCCAAACAGTATATGTATGAAATAGAGAAGAAGACGGATGTTGTGATCAGTGACACGAATCTGATTCACAAAAAGTTCCCATGGGTTGCCTTCCATGGTGAGACCCAAAAGGAAAACTGGACGGCCGTTTCTCTGCAGAAGGGCAGTGTCATGGTGAACAAAGATACTGCCGCCTATTTCGCATTTCCAGACCTCAATAATCTGACTGACGGTTACTACAAGGTAATGCTCTATACGGAAGATGATAACGGAAATCGCATAGAATCAGAGAATTATGTGTTGGTTTATCGTGACGACAGCAAAAAATGCAGTGCGTACAAGCCGCTGTGGGTCACGATGGACCATTCCATCAATATCGGGGAGACGCTGACCCTTACCCTTGGCAGTTTTCTGCCCGAAGCGAATGTTCTCTGCGAGATTTACTCCCACAACGTAAAGGTGTGTGCCGAGTGGGTGAACTTGCATGGGAAGACACATACGATTACCTATCCGGTGACAAAAGACGACATCGGTGGCTTGAGTGTCCATCTGCTGAGTATTCACCAGAATAAGAAAGAAGAGATGTCCCAGTCTGTCACGGTCACCGATGATACGAAAGACATCCGATTCGAGTTCCTGCGTTTCCGTGACAAGACGCTACCAGGCAGCCAGGAGGAGTGTCAGGTTCGTCTGACCGACAAGGACGGGAAGCCCGTCTCGGCAGAGCTCCTGTGTTCTATGTACGACATGGCTTTGGATGCTTTGGGAAGCCATAACTACCACAGTATAAATTTCTTCAGCCCATGGAATGGTGCCCGAGGCGACTTCCGCTCACTTTCATGGGGGAGAAGTTTCAGCCAATACAATTATCGCAACCTGTTTTTGTACTACTCCATTGGGCCGATTAAAAACTGGTTTGAGTTCTTCCCGAATGCTTGCACGCGCTACTATGGCTTTGGCAAGTCATTCTCTGCACGCAGCAATCGTGGCGAAGTCGTCTTGAATATGGTGGAGGAAGATGCTGTTATGGATTTAGCAGAGGTGGAGGAGGTCGCCATGGTTTACGAAGAATCTGCTTCCGCGCCGATGGCCGCCAAAGCTGCTGGAGATGCTGATGCCGGTGGTGCCGAATCTCCTGTCGAGCAGGTCCGCACCAACTTCGCGGAAACGGCCTTTTTCTACCCGCAGCTGCGCACCGACGAGCGCGGCGATGTCTATATCAGCTTCACCATGCCCGACGCGCTCACCAAGTGGAAGATGCAGGGCGTGGCCCATAATCCAGCATTCCAATACGGCCGTTTCGAGAAACTCGTGCAGACCGCCAAGGATGTGATGATCGTTCCCAACGCGCCGCGCTTCCTCCGCGAGGGCGACACCATGGATTTCTCCGCCAAGGTGGTGAACATGAGCGGCCGGAACATTTGCGGCTACGTGACGCTGCAGATGTTCAACGCAGTGAACAACCAACCGGTGGCTATGATTTGTGAAGGAGGTTCGGATAATGGGGTTGGTAGAGACGCAAAATTTTGCGTCTCTACGATGACGGGTTCCCAACAATACGAGATCCCCGCTGGTTCCTCCTCCGAAATCCATTTCCGCATCGTCGTCCCCGATGACATCCCCGCCATCACCTATCGCATCATCGCGCACAACACCGACCCGAAAGACGTGGCCGGCGACGGCGAGGAGAAGACCCTCCCCGTGCTCACCAACCGCATGATGGTGACCGAAACGATGCCGTTCTATATCTCGGGAAAGGGCGTGAAGACGTTTACGTTCAACAAATTGCGGGATGCATTCGGTGCGACGGACGCGATAAATCGGAATGCGGACGCGATGAATCGGAATGCGGACGCGATGAATCGCATTTCGGACGCGATAAATCGCGTCCCTACATTGAAACATTACCGTTTGACCGTGGAATGCACGCCCAATCCCGTATGGTACGCCATTCAGGCGATGCCCTACATGATGGAATACCCGCACGAGTGCAACGAACAGCGTTTCAGCCGCTACTACGCCAACGCCCTCGCCACGCACATACTGAAGGCCAACCCCGTCATCGAGGAAGTTTTCAACCGCTGGCAGGTGGAGAGTCCCGATGCTTTTTGCTCAGCCTTGGAGAAGAATCAGGAGCTGAAGCAGGTTGTATTAGAAGAGACTCCGTGGGTGCTTGACGCGCAGCGCGAAGGAGCCAACAAGCAGGCACTGGCCGCTATGTTCGACTTCAAGCGGATGTCCAAGGAGGAAGCTTCCACGCTGCGGAAACTGCAGCAGGCGCAGAACGGCGACGGCGGCTGACCGTGGTTCTCCGGCGGGAAGAGCTGCGACTTCATCACGCGGCACATTGTGGCGGGCTTCGGCCACCTCAAAGCCCTCGGCGTCAGCACCGACGTGGCCAACAGCACGCTCCGCAACGCCGTCTCCTACATGGACGAGCAGATGTACCAGCGCTACCTCGACCGCAAGAAATACCACTACACCTACGTCGATGAGACGCACTACCTCTACGCCCGCAGCTTCTACAAAGACAAGGTTTCTGCTAAGCATAAAGCCGCATACGACACCTGTTACAAGGTGCTGTTAAGCGGCTGGCGTCAGGAATCGTACTACACGCAGGCGATGATTGCGCTGACAGCATGGCGCAACGGTGACCAGAAAGTGGCGAAGGAGATTATAGCCTACCTGAAGAGCATGGCCCAACACAATGAGGAGATGGGCATGTTCTGGAAAAAGCAGGGTGGGGGATGGTTCTGGTACGAGCAGCCCGTGGAGCGGCAGGCGATGCTGATCGAAGCGTTCCACACCATCACGCCGGAGGACGAGGAATCATTAGCGCAGATGCAGTTGTGGCTCCTCAAACAGAAGCAGACCCAGCACTGGAGCACCACGAAATCGACCACGGAAGCCATCTATGCGCTGCTGCTGAACAAGACGCTCGTAGCCGACGACAAGACCGTGGCGGTCACCGTGGGGAACGTGCGTCTGCCCGACGAGACTGTACAGACGGAGGCGGGCACCGGCTACTTCAAGAAGGCCTGGACGGGAGAGGAAATCACCGCCGACAAGGCCAATGTGCGCATCGAGAAGGGCACCGACGGTCCCGCGTGGGGCGGCCTCTACTGGCAGTATTTCGAGAATCTCGACAAGATCACCCGCAGCGACGACAAGAACCTCGTCATCGAGAAGCAGCTCTTCAAGGTGGAGAATACGGACAAGGGCGAGGTGCTGAAGGCCATCACGGCAAATCAACCGCTGCAAAAGGGCGACAAGGTGCGCGTGCGGGTGGTCATCACCGCCGACCGCGACATGGAGTTCGTGCATCTCAAGGACATGCGGGCCGCCACTTTCGAGCCCGTCAACGTCTTCTCGCAATACAAATACCAGGGCGGCCTCTGGTACTACGAATCGACCAAGGACGCCGCCACCCACTTCTTCATCGACTGGATGCCGAAGGGCAAATATGTTTTCGAATACACCCTCTTTGCCACGCAGTCCGGCGACTTCAGCAACGGCATCACGCACATCGAGTGCATGTACGCGCCGGAGTTCCAGTCACATTCGGCGGGAGTCAGGGTGAAGGTGCGCTGACGGTACATCGTAGAGACGCAAAATTTTGCGTCTCTACGGCGGGAGTCAAAGGAGGGTGCGGTAAGGTATCTAATTCAGTGGAGAGATTTTAGTAAAGATGATTTGCGAAAACGCAATGTTTTCCGCCTCTTTTTCAAGGGGACGGTTGAATATGTCATGTAACAAAAATTCATTTCCCGCCCTTCAGAAAAAAATTGTATCTTTGCACGCTTGATTTTTTGCTCGCTATTTGCCTCTAAACAAGGTGTAAATGATTGATGATTAGTGTGTTTTGGCTGTGAATAATGAACAATAGGCGGTGAATAGTGAATGTTTTTTTTTTAAGGGAAAATAGTAAAAACAGTCATAATGAAAAACTTTGTAATTCACACATTAGGATGCAAGCTGAATTTCAGCGAGTCTTCGGCGATTGCCGCAGAGCTGGAGAAGCGCGGATGGACACAGGGCGGTGTCCCTGAAATTGTCATCGTAAACACCTGTGCAGTGACTGGCTCTGCCGAGAAGAAGACTCGCAATTTGGTTTCCAAACTCCATCGCGAGAATCCGTTGGCGGCCATCATGCTCATCGGCTGCTACGGTGCGCTCAAACCCGAACTGCTCGAACGCTGGGCAGGCGTGGACAAGGTCTTCGGCAGCAGCAACAAGATGAGCGTGGTCGATTACGTTGTGACCCGCGAGGTGAAACCGACCCCCAACTTCTTCGCCACATACTCTATTCACGACCGCACTCGCTCGTTCCTCAAAATTCAGGACGGCTGCAACACCCACTGCACATACTGCACCGTGTGGATTGCCCGCGGCAAGAGCCGTAGCGACACTATCGAGGGCGTGCTTAAGAACATCAAAGAGATTGCAGATCAAGGCGTGCATGAGGTTAACCTCACCGGTGTGAACATTGGCGACTTCGGGCGCGGCACCAACGAGGATTTCACCAAGCTGCTCAAGGCCATCGTCAAACAGAAAGCTATCGAGCGCGTGCGCATTTCCTCTCTCGAACCCGAGTTGCTCACCGACGACATTATCAAGTTGGTGGCCAAGAACGATATCCTGATGCCGCACTTCCACCTGCCGCTGCAGTCGGGCTGCGACCGCATTCTCAGTGAGATGCGTCGCCGTTACACTACAGCTCAATATGCAGAGAAGGTGCAGAAAATCAAGAAGTTGATGCCGGATGCCTGCGTCGCCTGCGATGTCATCACCGGTTTCCCAGGCGAGACCGACGAGGAGTTCGAGGAGACCTACAACTTCCTTTCCGAACAACCCATCAGCTACATGCATGTCTTTAGCTACTCGCGCCGTCCCCGTACCGCTGCCAACATCATGGAGAATCAGATTTCCGAGGAAGTCAAAGAGGAGCGCACCCAGCGGCTCATCAACCTATCCAACGAGAAGAAACGCGCCTTCTATGAGCAGTGTGCCGGTCAGGAACGCCCCGTGCTGGTGGAATCCCAGGTGGTTGACGATATGCTCTCTGGCTTCACGGACAACTACATCCGTGTTCAAGTGCCTTACAATGAAGATATTATCAATACTATCCAAACTGTCACAGTAGATCCATGCCGCACCGTGTTATAAGACTGCGGAACGGTCTCAGGCTGCTGCACATCCCCACCGCGTCCCCCATTTCCCATTTCGGCATCCTCATCGATGCCGGTACGCGCGATGAACCCGGACAACATCCGGGATTGGCGCATTTTGTGGAGCATACCATCTTCAAAGGAACTGAAAAGCGGAACGCCTACCGTGTCATCAACCGCATGGAGAGTGTGGGCGGCGACCTCAATGCCAGCACCTCCAAGGAGGAGACGGACTTCTACGCCTCTTTCCTCTCCCCCGATTATCCCCGCGCCGTCGAGCTTCTCGCTGACATCTTTTTCCACGCTATATTTCCCCAAAGGGAGTTAGAGAAGGAGAAAACCGTCATTTTCGAAGAAATCAACTACTATAACGACAGTCCATCGGAGTTGATTTTTGATGATTTCGAGTCGTTAGTGTTCCACGGGCACGATATGGGCAAGTCCATTCTCGGCACTAAGGAGAGTGTGCAAAATATTCACCGCGAGGATATTATGAACTTCATCGTCAAGAACTATACCTTGGAGAATGTGGTATTGGCTTCCGTGGGCAATATCAGCACGAAAAAATTGGTGCGCCTCTGTGAGAAACACTTCGGAAATGGCAGAATGAGACAAGGCTGCCGCAAACGTGTGACTTTCCGCGACTATTGTCCGCAGACCCGCCGTGTGTGCAAGAGTACTTCGCAGACTAACGTGCTCACAGGCGCGCCTGCTTACGACATCCGCCATCCCAAGCGCATTCCATTTATGCTGCTCAACAACATCTTAGGTGGTCAGGGGCAGAACACGCGCCTCAACATGAGCGTGCGCGAGAAGAAGGGACTGGCCTACACCGTTGAATCCTACTTCAACCCGTTCTCCGACTGCGGTCTCTTCTCGGTCTATTTCGGCTGCGATGCTCACGAACGCGACCATTGTCTGGAGCTTGTGCGACATGAATTGGAAAAGCTAAAACGGCAGAAATTAGGCACATTGCAACTATATTACGCAAAGAAACAGTACATCGGACAACTCGCGCTCGCACAGGAGAGCAAGCTCAACGAACTGCTCGCCTCCGGGCATCTTGCCCTTTTCTATGACGAGGTGGGCAACATGGACGAAAATATCCAGACGTTGGAGAAAATCACTGCCGAGGAACTTTGCGAGACCGCCAACGAGATTTTTGACCTCAACCGTTTTTCCACTCTCATATTTGATCCCGAAGAAGAATGATTTCCCTGTATTCCCAAAATTTAGAAAACGCTGTTAACGAAATCTCGAAGCTGCCGGGCATCGGGAAACGCTCTGCGCTGCGTCTCGCGCTGCATCTCATCAAGCAGGACGAAGCCAACGTGACGCTGCTCACCGACCGCATCAACAAACTGAAGAGCGAGGTGGTCTTCTGCAAGCGTTGCCATAACATCTCCGACCACGAGATTTGCGATATCTGCGCCAACCCGAAACGAGACAGCGGGGTCATCTGTGTGGTGCAGGACATCCGTGATGTCATCGCCATTGAGAATACCCATCAATACCAGGGGGTTTACCACGTTCTTGGCGGGGTTATCTCCCCGATGGACGGCATCGGCATCCAGCAGCTCACCATCCAGCAGCTTTTCGACCGTGTGGCGAATGAGCCAGTGAAGGAGGTTATCCTTGCGCTTCCCGCCACTGTGGAGGGTGACACCACCAACTTCTTCATCTACAAGAATATCCAGGACAAGGTCCCTACCATCACCACCATTGCGCGCGGCATCGGCGTGGGCGAGGAACTGGAATATGCCGACGAGGCGACATTAGGCCGCTCCATCATGGCGAGGACGGAGTTTGAAAATGCGTATGGGAATAAGGAGATTATGTGATGAAATTTACTTCAAGGTAATGCAGTAGAACATGTTCCATGGCTCGAAGAAAAGAATAATCACCTTCCCATCATTTTCTTAATTTCCCCCCAATTCATCTTCGCCAGCACACCTAAATATCCGGCTAAGATCACTGTGTTCACCACCAATCGCACCCAAACCTTTTCTATGCCAAACAGTTGGTTGACACCGATGCTCAGCCCATAGACGGCTACGGCGAAGAACAGATAGAAAAGGATATGCTTGAGGTCATAATTCACATGGTAGTATTTCTGGCCGAGGAGGTAAGAGACCACCATCATGGAGAGATAGCAGACAAAAGTGGTCCAGGCCGCACCCATGTAGTCGATGCGCGGGATCAGCAGCCAGTTGAGTCCCAGCGTGATGGCCGCCCCGAAAATAGCAATGTAGGCCCCGAACTTGGTCTGCCCAGTAAGCTTGTACCAAATCGAAAGATTGTAAAAAATTCCGAGGAACAGGTTGGCCATCAGCAGGATAGGGACAATCGGCAGACCCTCGCGGTAGCCCGGTCCCACGAAATATTGCACGAGGTCAATGTAGAGCATGATGCCGACGAAGATGACCGAGCATACCAGCACAAAATAGGTCATCACCTGCGCGTAAGTCTCCTTGGCGTCGCGGTCTTTAGCTTTGCGGAAGAAGAAAGGCTCGGCAGCATATTTGAAAGCCTGGATGAAGATGGTCATCA
>JAEEGK010006288.1_pt1 | contig 28613 bp, 24 predicted proteins | sample 8958771 | NCBI WGS metagenome assembly JAEEGK01 (sample SAMN16246547, study PRJNA631951) | gut metagenome | biome: gut microbiome; feature: rumen; material: SC-attached | host: Bos | place: Iran: Karaj | collected 2018-10 | reverse complement strand
TAACACCAGAAAAGGTGAAGGAATACCTGACAGAGCTGGCGTTTTTGGTCGATACCGCAGGCGGTGTGCCTGACCGGCAATTTACGCAAAACCTGCCCTACCCCGACCCCAAGACCTACCTCGGCTCCGGCAAACTCAACGAGGTGCGCGACTATGTGGCCGAACACAAAATAGACCTGGCTGTCTTCGACGACGAGCTCACCCCTTCACAAGCCCGCAACATCGAGAAGGTGCTGGGTTGCAAAATCATGGACCGTACCCACCTGATTCTGGATATCTTCGCCAAACGGGCACAAACCGCCCATGCCAAGGTGCAGGTGGAACTGGCTCAGTATCAGTACTTGTTGCCCCGTCTTACCGGTATGTGGACGCACTTGGAGAAACAGCGAGGCGGCATCGGCATGCGCGGTCCAGGTGAAAAGGAAATCGAAACAGACCGACGCATTATCCGCGATCGCATTTCATTACTGAAAGAGAAACTAAAAGACATCGACAGACAAAAATCAACCCAACGCGGCAACCGCGAGAAGTTTGTACGTGTGGCCTTGGTCGGCTATACCAACGTGGGCAAGTCCACCATGATGAACCTGCTTAGCAAGTCGGATGTCTTTGCCGAAAACAAGCTATTTGCCACCCTCGACACAACAGTCCGCAAGGTGGTCATCAACAACCTGCCTTTCCTGCTCTCCGACACTGTTGGTTTTATCCGCAAACTGCCTCACACCTTAGTAGAGTCCTTCAAATCCACCCTTGATGAAATACGTGAGACCGACTTACTCTTGCACGTAGTGGACATCAGTCACCCCGAGTTCGAGGAGCAGATTGCTGTGGTAAACCAGACTTTGGAGGAACTTAACGCTGGCGGAAAGCCCATAATCCTCATTTTCAACAAGATAGATAATTATCATTGGATTGAGAAAGAGCCTGATGATTTGACTCCGAAAGAAAAGTGCAACATCAGCTTAGAGGAATTAAAAGCCACCTGGATGGCGAAGAGCAAACATAAAACCTTGTTCATTTCCGCCACAGAGAAGGAAAACATTGAGGAATTGAAAGAGGTGCTTTACGAGGAAATCAAGAAGCTGCACATCCAAATTTACCCCTACAACAATTTCCTATATTAATATTTTAGCGACTGCGAGACGCAGTCGCTTACAATTACCTCTTATACCCCACTAACACCTAACACCTAACACCTAACACCTAAAACCTATCACCTAATCACTATCTCTCTCCTTTGGTGCAGTCGCAGAAGGAGGTGGTAAGGATGTTGGTTTTGGGTAGCAGTTTTTCCATTTTGTCCAATTCCGATTCCCGAATGGCCACTTGGCGCAGGTCGAAAATTTGCAGTGTTTCTGCCAAATTGGTGATAGATGCCGGCAAGACATACAGGGGATTGTCCCAAGCATCAATGATTTCCAGTTTAGTCAGTTGACCAATAGATTCCGGCAACTCATAGATTTTATTTCTGCTGATAACAAGACCCTTCAATTCCTTCATTTTTCCAATACTTTCCGGCAGACGCACCAAACGATTACTTCCCACATTCAAGTATATCAGCTTGTCTAATTCACAAATACGCTGATTAAGGACTTCCAACTTACATCCTTTCACGGTCAATTCACGCAGATTTTTCAGCTGAAAAATCTTTTCCGGCAAAGAATCCATTCTGCGTTTGTTCACCAATTTCAGCCTGTACGCCTTATCTACATTCATCAAGGCTTCATCAATGGACTTATAAACCGTACCATCATCATCCTGCGAATAGCCATAACGCACTTTCTGTGCATAAACGCCCACGCAGAGAGAGACCATCAACAACAGTAAAAAACTAATTTTCAAATATTTGCAGAATCTCATCTTTATCTTTTTTCAATTGACAGATTAAATCTTCCAGGCTGGCAAACTTTTTTTCTGGACGGATTTTCTTACCTATTTTAAATTTCACCTCGGCACCATAGCAATCTTCATTAAAATCAAAAATATTGATTTCCACTGTTTTAGACTGCAAGTCAAGGGTTGGCCGGGTACCCACATACAACATGCCATGATATAACATGTCATTGAGAATCAGCTCTGTGGCAAAGACACCTGTATCATTCAATAAATCAGGCGTATCAAGTTCAATATTGATAGTCGGGAAACCGAAAGTGCGGCCGTTTTGCAAACCTCTCACCACCTTGCCCGACAGCCATTGCCCATCATTCAAGGTCTGAGATAAGTTGCTCGATAAATGATATGCCAAAATCAAGTGTCAATTATTAATTTTCAAAGCCGACACGAGTAGAAATCTGGTATTTGTTGCGGTCGCTGGATGAACGTGCGATAAGCTCGCCCAGGAAGCCAGCCAAGAAGAGCATCAGACCAAATACCATAGCCAAGAGAGCAATATAGAATAGCGGTTGCTCCGTCACCTGGCGGAAACTCACCACATGTCTATGTAAATTGACCAATTTCTCGATAATCAACCAAATTGTGATGACAAAACCGACCAAGAAAGACACCGTGCCCCACAAGCCAAAGAAGTGCATCGGTTTCTTTCCAAATTTAGACACAAAAGAGATAGTCAACAGGTCGAGGAAGCCATTCACAAAACGGTCCCAGCCGAACTTCGTCACTCCGTATTTTCGCTTCTGATGGTGTACCACCTTCTCCCCTATCTTATTGAAGCCAGCCCATTTGGCGATGACGGGTATATAGCGGTGCATTTCGCCATAAACCTCAATAGACTTCACCACTTCCTTACGATAGGCCTTCAGTCCGCAGTTGAAATCATGCAAGTAAATACCTGACATTCTTCTGGTTGTCCAGTTAAAGAACTTGGATGGTATATTCTTCGCTAATTTGGAATCATATCTTTTCTGTTTCCAGCCAGAAACCAGATCATAACCCTCTTCGGTGATCATGCGGTACAACTCCGGAATTTCATCAGGACTGTCTTGCAAATCAGCATCCATGGTGATGACCACATCGCCTTGGCAGGCCTCAAAGCCCACATTCAAAGCAGCTGATTTACCATAATTTCTTCTGAAACGGATACCTTTTACAGCCGGATTCTTAGCCTGCAATTCCTCAATGATTTTCCAGGAGTCGTCAGTGGAACCGTCATCCACCATCACTACTTCGTAAGAAAAATGGTTTTCATTCATCACCCGTTCAATCCAGGCGCACAATTCCGGCAGAGATTCTGCCTCGTTCAATAAAGGGACTATTACTGAGATATTCATATTTATAATGTGCTAATTAGTTAATGTGCTAATGTGCTAATTTTATTAGGGGAGTTTCGCACTTCGTGCTCAAGGGGAGTGATGCTTCGCATCAGGGGAGTCTCACACTAAAGTGCTTGAGGGGAGCTATATTAATGGAATTTTTGCTTGCATATTGTATTTTTTGAATTTTGAATTATGAATTTTGAATTCTATCCACTGACTCCTGACCACTGCCCCCTGACCCCTGATCACTTTTTTCTGCTGTTTCTTCTTTCTTTTTCGTCAGGTAAAGGGCAACAAAGATAGAGAGAAAGAGTCCGTAGAGCAATACCGAGAATGCGTAGGAAAGAGAAACGGGAAGAATCGAAGTATAGTGAGGTATTTTGTCTTTCTGCATTTCGTATGCTTCATCCAGCAGGTTAAGCTGCTCCATATTGTTTCGGGTGTTGTTGACCAGCATAGATAAAGACTGATAGCAGTTATCATTCGTATTGTCGATGGCCAGGAGATTCTGGTAGACATCCTGAAATTGATGCTGGGCGTATGCGGCAAAGCCTGCGTATGTGCTGCCCAGAGAGTCTTTTCTGAAGCCCAACTGCACACGATCATTGTACGCCTGCAGCATTTTATCCATCCGTTCACGGGTCCAGTCGGCACAAGCCGTGTCAATCATATCCTGCTGTACCATAGCAGTGTAGGTTGATGTCATCATCGAGTCTGTCTTATGCAGATAAAGCTTTGCCATATCTTGCGAAACCGTATCTTTCTCCAGTTTTGCATAAAACAGTTCCACATTCCGTTGGTTCAGGTGTTGCAAACCTTCTTTATCAATGAACTTATAATGAATCAGCATATAAGCGAACACCACCACAAAAGCCACTGCGGTGACAGAAGCCCCCACACCGAAAGCTTTCGGAAAGCGGATATAACCGTCCGTCAAATCATCACGGTATTCTTTAATACCCGCATACAGAAACAAAATAATGACAATCAACAGCAGCAGACTGAATACAGCACCCGCGTCATAATTGATATCTCGGGCCGCCATTTTCACCAATTCACACACAGCCAACGCTGCGCCCAGCAAGGCACCCCACTTCAAAGCCACCGTTATAAGAGTTTTTTTCATTCTGAAAGAATTAATCTGCAAAAATACAAATTAATTAGCAAATGAGCAAATTTGTAAATTAGCAAATTAAATTTTGAATCATATTTGCGTTTCCATCTCGGCTGCCATGATATGACAGCCCTACTTCCTGCGGCTGCCATGATATGACAGCCCTACAATAATCCCTGTAACCTAACACCTAAACACTCAACACTTTCAGCACGTTGTCACGATAGCTGGGTCCCACAGGCAGCTCCACACCAGCTACGGTGACACTGGCAGCATCCGCCATCTCCACATGATTTAGCGAGACAATAAATGACCTATGAATACGCAGGAACTTACCCTTCGGCAATTCCTCCATCAAATCTTTCAACGAATACAGCGCCGTAATATTACGCTGTAGGGTATGGAAAGTAACATATTCCTGCTGTCCGACCACATAAAGTATATCGTCAAACCTAACACGATACAACTTACGGTCGGCCTTTATCACCATATAATCCGAGCGTTTCTCAAGCGAAGAAGGCTGAGACTCTGGTTTGAGCTGTGGATATGATTCAGATTGAGATTGAATCTCAGATTCCGACTGCAGCTGGGATTGAGATGGTGTTTGAGCGGTCCTAAGCAATTTAAGACGTTCTATGGCCTTGTTTATCGCCTTCACAAAACGATTAAACGGGATGGGTTTCAACAGATAATCCACGACACCTAAATCATAACCTTCAAGGGCATATTGCGAATATGCCGTCGTGAAAATAGTACTGGGTTTGTATGGTAAATTCTCCACGAACTCCACTCCTGTCATTTCCGGCATCTCAATATCCGTCAACAAAATATCAATTTTCTCACGCTGCATCACTGCCATTGCACTCATCGCATTGGCACACGAATCCACCAGCTTCAGCATGGGCAATTTCGACACATAATCCTCGAGCAGCGTGCGCGCCAAATGCTCATCATCCACTATCAGCACGGCATATTGTTCCACTTCAGCGGTGCTGTCGTTCATCTGCATATTCGATATATCTGTCATCTCAATTTCAAACTTAAATAGACCTTGAAAATCTGATTTTTCTCACCCATTTCCAAAGTATAAACATCTGGATAATAAATATTTAATCTTTGCTCCACATTATCAATGCCTATACTGTTTTCTTTCGTACCCTCACGTGAGACATGCGTTTTGGAGACACTGTTTTCCGCATCAAACTGAAGCAAGCCATCTTTAATCTCCAAATGAATATGGACGAAGCCCTCTGGATTGGTAGCCAAATCACTATGAGTAAAACAATTCTCTACAAAAGGTTGGATCAGCAGCGGCGCTATGAAATAACCCGTGGAATCAAGTTCACTTTGGTACGAAATCTGTTCCGAAGAGCCAAATCTGAAAATCTGGAAATCAATATAATTCTGCATATAAGTCAATTCCTGTTCTATTGACACTTTTTCTTGTTGACCGAAATCAGTCACATAGCGCAACATATCCGACAACTTCATCAGGGCATCGGGAGCGATATCATTTTTAGTATAGACCAATGCATAAATATTATTCAAAGCATTGAACAAGAAATGAGGATTTATCTGTGACTGCAACAATTGCAGTTTCATCAGTTTCTGTTCCTGTTTCAGTTCCTCGGTTTGTGTCATCACGAAATTAGAATATTTGTAGATGGCGATACAAAGAGCGAAAAGATTGATAATAAACACCTTAAGAAAATGAGCCAGATTTATAAAAGGTTGATAATCGCTACTGTATCTCGGACGACGGGCGACAGGCACATACAGATGAATGAGGTACTCGATGCCAAACAGCAGATGGCAAGAAAAAATCAGGATAATTAAAATCACGACAAAGCGAAGGACCTTGTTATGCAAGGCCCGTGGAGTTTTGATCAACAACCAACAAAAAATCTGGTATAGTATGGCAAAGCACAGGGTATCGACCGTGGCATAAATCAGTGACATTACAATATTCACCCGACTACCGTTGATAAACACCGCCAAGAACACCAGCAAATAGATAAAAAAATGCGAGTATTTGACGACGAACCTGTTGAATTTCACATTGACCATAGCAAACTAAAAAAATAAAACAACAACTGATTAATGGATTTCCGATACCGTTTTTTCAGGATAATGGTCAGAGATAAAAGGTTTTCTATAGTTTCCAACCAGAGTTTTGAATATCAAAGCTTTACAATTTTTAATAAGGATATGATCTATGACAATATTATTGGGTACGGCGCCATAACCATTGAAAATACCCCTATTATCCATATCTTTAGCAACTTTTCTGGTCTCTTTCATAGACTTCTTCATAGGAGCAAAGATAGCATTATTCATATCGCTTTATTTTTCTGTGCAAAGGTAAGAAAAATACTTGGAATCCATCAAAGCAAAATAGAACATTGAAAAAAAATCGTATCTTTGCAAGATATAATAACAACTATATTTTCCTGCACAATGAAAATAGAAGGACAGATCGTAGATATCGTTGCCCGGGAGATTTTCCAGGGATCGATAGAATTCGACAATGGCATTATCACCGCCATAAATCGTCATGAAACCCATAGTCAGCAGTATATTTTGCCAGGCTTTGTGGATGCGCACAACCACATAGAAAGTTCGATGTTGCCCCCACGCGAGTATGCCCGTATAGCCCTGCGCCATGGCACCATTGCCACCGTTTCCGACCCACACGAGATTGCCAATGTCTGTGGCAAAGAGGGTGTGCGTTTCATGCTGGATGAAGCGGACCAGAGTCCTTTGAAAATGTGTTTCGCTGTTCCCTCTTGTGTACCTGCGACACCCCTATGCACAGCCGGTGCCACCCTTGACGCTACAGCCGTTACCGAACTGCTGGAAGACCCTCGCATGTATGCACTGGCCGAGATGATGAACTTTCCCGGAGTAGTCAACAAGGATGCTGACTGCCTTGCCAAGATTGAAGCCGCACATCGCATAAACAAGCCCGTGGATGGTCATGCACCCCTCGTCACAGGTGAAAATCTGAAAAATTACGTAGCAGCCGGCATCACTACCGACCATGAGGTCAACAGTTTGGCAGAGGGAGAAGAAAAAATTGCTTTGGGTATGAAAGTTCTCATCCGCGAAGGCAGTACCGCCCGCAATTTCAACACACTGCACCCACTCATCAGCCAGCACAAAGATATGCTGATGTTCTGCACCGACGACCTCAAGGCCGTTGACCTGCTCGAAGGCCACATCAACAAGCTGCTGCGAAAATGCCTGTACCTGGGCTACGACCTGTTCGATGTACTGCAAATCGCCACACTGAATCCAGTGAGACATTACCATATTCCTATGGGCCTGCTGCAAATCGGAGATCCCGCCGATTTCATCATTTGCACCGACCTCAAAAACTTCTCACCCACAGCCACCTACGTTGATGGCCATAGGGTTGATGATCTTCCCTACCAGTCAGTCCCAAAACTACTCAACAACTTCAAAACAGAGCCTATCAGTGTCAGTGATATTGCCGACAATATGGAAGGCAAAGAAATGTTTGATGTTATCCAAGTGGTTGATGGTGATTTATATACGCCACATATCAAACTGTCCAGAGAGAACATGGACCAAACCCAAAAGATTGTGGTCATCAACCGATATGAAGCCAAAGCTCATATCGGCATCGGCTATATCAGGGGCTTCGACATTCAGGATGGTGCACTGGCTCAGAGCATTGCCCACGACAGTCACCACATTATCGCTACCGGTAGCAGTGATGAGCTGATCGTCAAGGCAGCAAACGAATTAATTCGCATGAAAGGCGGCATTGTGGTTGCCGACCCCAACAAAATCAGCTCGCTGGCACTACCCATTGCAGGCCTCATGTCCAATAATCCCATTGACGAGGTGGCCACTGCTCAGCAACAACTCATCACCCATCTTCGCATGCTTCGCTGTCCCTTGATGTCACCCATCGTCGCCCTCAGCTTTATGCAACTCATTGTCATCCCTGAGCTCAAAATCACAGACCAAGGACTGTTTGATGTGAAGGAGTTCAGATATATTTCAAGAAGTTCCACCTCTGAATTTTGAACTTTGAATTCTGAATTCATAAAAAAAGGCGAACTCATTGGTCCGCCTTAAATTTATCGTTTCTAACTTATTCTTCTTTCTTGTTGAAGAAAGCGAACTTGCCTTCTTCCAGAGAGTCCACCATGATGGTTTCATCGGTCTTCAATGTGCCGCCCAAGATAATCTTCGACAACTCGTTCAATATCTTTTTCTGGATCACTCGTTTCAACGGACGGGCACCATACACCGGGTCGTAACCCAACTCTGCCAACTGGTCGAGAGCGTATTTGGTGAATTCAACTTTGATGTTCTGCTGTCCTAACAAGTCGTTCAACTGGTTGACTTGCAGCTTAATGATATTCTTGATTTCACGTTTCGACAGCGGCTGGAACATCACAATCTCATCCACACGGTTGATAAACTCCGGCTTCAAGGTCTTCTTCAGCAAGTCAATAACTTCGGCTTTAGTCCGCTCAAAGACTTCTTCGTCAGAATAATTGTCCCTATCAGCATAATTATCCTGAATGATATTGGAGCCCATATTGGAGGTCATGATGATGATGGTGTTCTTGAAGTCGGCGGTACGCCCCTTGTTATCAGTCAGACGGCCATCGTCCAGCACCTGCAACAAGATATTGAAGATATCAGGGTGAGCCTTCTCAATTTCGTCAAAAAGCACCACTGAATATGGTTTCCGACGCACTCTTTCAGTCAACTGGCCACCTTCATCATAGCCCACATAGCCTGGAGGCGAGCCAATCAAACGTGATACCGAATGACTTTCCTGGAATTCGCTCATATCAAACCTGATCAAGGCATCTTCGGTATTGAACAAATACTCTGCCAAAGCCTTAGCCAGCTCGGTTTTACCCACACCGGTCGTACCCATGAAGATAAACGAGCCGATAGGACGCTTCATATCTTGCAGGCCTGCCCTACTCCTACGGATAGCATCGGCGATAGCGCTGATAGCCTCATCCTGTCCCACCACACGTTTGTGCAGTTCCTCTTCCAGATTCAGCAGTTTAGTACGCTCGCTCTGCATCATCTTGCTCACAGGAATACCCGTCCAACGAGCCACCACTTCGGCAATATCATCTGCTCCAACTTCCTCATCAATCATAGCATTATCAGCTTGTATATTGGCTAATTCCGCCTGCAATTTCGCAATTTCATTTTCCTCATTCTTGATGAGTCCATATCGCAACTCAGCCACACGACCATAATTGCCCTGACGCTCCTGATTGATAGCCTCTTGCTTATATTCTTCAATTTTGGCTTTCTTATTCTGAATGCTATCTACGATACTCTTCTCATTACGCCATTTGGTGGCAATCACATTACGTTGTTCTTGCAACTCGGCAATAGTCTTACTCAACTGAGCCACTTTTTCTTCGGCATTTTCACGCTTAATGGCTTCGCGTTCAATCTCCAACTGTCTGATTTTACGTTCAATCTCATCCAATTCCTCCGGCACTGAGTTGATTTCCATTCTCAGTTTAGAGGCAGCCTCATCAATCAAGTCGATAGCCTTATCGGGCAGAAAACGATCAGTAATATATCTTTGAGACAGTTCCACTGCCGCAATGATAGCCTCATCAAGAATACGCACCTGATGGTGAGTTTCGTAACGTTCCTTCAAACCCCTCAAAATAGAGATAGCTGAATACTTGTCAGGTTCATCAATCACCACAGGTTGGAAACGACGGGCCAATGCCTTATCTTTCTCGAAGTATTTCTGATACTCATTCAAGGTAGTGGCGCCGATAGCACGCAGTTCACCACGAGCTAAGGCAGGTTTCAATATGTTGGCGGCATCCATAGCACCTTCACCTGAACCACCGGCACCCACCAGGGTATGAATTTCATCGATAAACAGGATGATTTCACCATCTGCGTCAATCACTTCCTTAATCACACTTTTCAAACGCTCCTCGAACTCGCCCTTATACTTGGCACCGGCCACCAGAGCACCCATATCTAAGGCATACAGCTGCTTGCTTTTCAGGTTTTCAGGAATATCACCACTTACCAGACGGTGGGCTAAACCCTCGGCAATAGCAGTCTTACCCACACCCGGTTCACCAATCAGAATCGGGTTGTTTTTGGTACGACGCGACAAAATCTGCAGCACCCTACGAATCTCCTCGTCACGACCAATAACAGGATCCAATTTACCCTTACGGGCAGCTTCATTCAGGTTAGTGGCAAACTTGTTCAGCGCATTATAAGTATCCTCGCTGGTGGAGCTGGTAGCCTTACTACCCTTCCGCAATTCCTGGATGGCCATTTTAATACCTTTGTCGGTCAGACCGGCATCCTTCAGAATCTTAGAAGCTTCATCATTAGCTGCAAAGATACCATAAAAAAGATGTTCAAGAGAAACAAACTCATCCTTCATTTCCTGGCTCAATATCATAGCCTTCTGGATAGCTGTCTGCACTCCATTTGACAGATACTGGTCTCCACCAGACACCTTTGGAATACTTTTGATTTGCTTATCCACAATCTGGCCAATCAATTTAGGATCAGCTTCTTGTTTCTTGATGATAAAAGGAATAACATTCTCGTCCGAGTCGAGAATAGCTTTCAGTATGTGCAAGTTATCGATCTTCTGCTGCTGATTACTCATGGCAATCATCTGCGCATTAGCGATAGCTTCCTGTGTTTTAATTGTTAAATTATTCATGTTCATGGTTGTCAAATTTTAAAGTTACGCTTATATAAGAGCAATAACTTTGCCAAAGACGGCAAACTGACAAAATGACATGAATAATTTCAGAAGGATGTAAAAATCAGAATCTTGCGCCAATTCCAACCTTAACAATGGCATCATAGCCCGCGTTCAGCTCAAACAAGCCATAAAACTTCTTTCCGACATTCACACCGAAAGCAGTTATATTGAAAGCAAAGAGAAAATTGTTATTTTCACCTTTCTCCGAACCCGTTTTGCTATCATAGTAAGTTGTACCCGAAAACAAATAGGCACAGCCAACATCCACACCGGAATAGAGTCGCACCCAAGGACGGTTAAGGTAGGTAAATCTTACACTGGGCATCAGCGACACCAGCGCATAGTTGTCAACCGCAGTCATCACGGTACGCAAAGTATCCGCATAATGTTTTGTTTTCGCCAATTCCACGGTGGCTTTGACACCAACCTGACACCATGGTTTCACCTGATAATAATAATGAATACCATATACTCCATGCATTTTCAGCTCTACCGGCTGATGCGAGAAGGCACTACCCAAAGCGCTGAAAAAACCAATGGTGCCATAACCAAGCACACCTACAACGGAAGTAGGTCCAGCATCCACACCTATTTCATTCCGCAAATCACTATGGGGTTTCTGTGCAAACACGGCGTGGCAAAAACATAACAAACACACCACAAGAAAGATTTTTTTCTTGCCCTTCATATAACTCACAAAATATTATATGTCAATAATTTATTTCTTTATCAGCTTACCAAAGAGGCCACCAAGAACTTTTCCCACACCGGAACCCGAATTGGAGGAGCTACCACCAAGCAACGATCCAAGGATACTGCCGATATTGCCAGTAGAGAAATTCTTTCCTAAAACCGAAAGGAGATTCGGGGCAATTGACGCCAGAATATTGGAAACCTGATCGTTGGAGGTTCCTGTCTGTTTACCCAGTGAAGCAATCACCGAACTCAAATCACCACCAAAAACCTTTGAAAGAATCTTTTTACCATCTTCAAGATTTATAGCCAATGACTGACCGGCATGATCACCAAGAGCTTGTGTCAAGGCGGCAGCACCAGCTGATGTGGATGAGTTTTTCTGCATAGCACTCAGGAACTTTGGAATAGCAGCCTGAATTACAGACATAATTTTTGAACCATCCAGATTGATGTTTTTACTGATTTCACCGATCATATCATTGCCAGTGAGTGCGCCGATAATTTTACTTAAATCCATAATTTGTTAGTTTTAATAAATTGATTATTTCTATGGCAAAATTACATAAAAATATCAATTAAAAAACAAAAAAAAGAGACGCAAACAAAATATTGCGTCTCTCTTTTCGGACTAGATTATAATGTCCTTACATTGTATTCGTTTAGTTACAGATTAATGGACTTCTTCAAAATCCACATCCTGGACTTCCGACTGGTTGCCATTGTTGCCACCAGCCTGGCCTTGTGAGCCGGCACCAGGATTAGCGCCCTGATTAGCACCTCCGAAGTCAGCTCCGGGGGCACCGCCACCCTGCTGGTACATCTTGGCAGAAGCAGCCTGCCATGCGCCTTGCAGTTCGGCAGTAGCAGCGTCAATACCTGCGATGTCCTTCTTGTCGTGAGCTTCTTTCAGCTTAGCGGCAGCGGCTTCAATCTTAGCCTTATCGTCAGCAGGAACCTTGTCGCCGAATTCCTTCAGCTGTTTCTCAGTCTGGAATACCAGGCTGTCGGCAGCATTCAGTTTGTCAATTTCTTCCTTGGCTTTCTTGTCGGCTTCGGCATTGGCTTCAGCTTCAGCTTTCATTCTCTTGATTTCGTCATCTGACAAACCTGAAGAAGCTTCAATTCTGATCTTCTGTTCTTTTCCGCTGGCTTTGTCCTTAGCGGTCACATTCAAGATACCATTGCTATCGATATCGAAGGTTACCTCAATCTGAGGAATACCTCTCATGGCAGCGGGAATACCGTCCAGGTGGAAACGGCCGATACTCTTGTTCTGTGCAGCCATAGGACGCTCGCCTTGCAGCACGTGAATCTCAACAGAGGTTTGGTTATCAGCAGCTGTGGTGAAGGTTTCGGTCTTTTTGGTCGGAATAGTGGTGTTAGCCTCAATCAGCTTGGTCATCACGCCACCGAGAGTTTCCAGACCTAAGGACAGCGGGGTAACATCCAACAAGAGGATATCGGTCACATCACCGCTCAACACACCACCCTGGATAGCAGCACCCACGGCCACCACTTCGTCGGGGTTAACACCCTTTGAAGGTACTTTGCCGAAGAAGTCTTCAACAATCTTCTGGATAGCGGGGATACGGGTAGAACCACCCACCAAAATCACTTCGTCAATGTCAGAGGTTCTCAAACCTGCGTCTGCCAAAGCTTTCTTACATGGTTCGATAGTAGCACGGATCAAATCATCACAGAGCTGCTCGAACTGGGCACGGGTCAAAGTTCTTACCAAGTGCTGCGGCACACCATCGATAGGCATAATGTACGGCAGGTTGATTTCGGTGGAGTTGGAGCTTGACAGCTCGATTTTAGCCTTTTCAGCGGCTTCTTTCAGACGCTGCAGAGCCATTGCGTCTTTTCTCAAGTCAACATTATAGTCTTTCTTGAATTCTTCAGCCAACCAGTCGATAATCTTGTGGTCGAAGTCATCACCGCCGAGGTGGGTATCACCATTGGTTGATTTTACTTCAAACACGCCATCACCGAGTTCCAGGATAGAGATATCAAAGGTACCGCCACCGAGGTCGAAAACGGCAACTTTAGAGTCAGATTTCTTCTTGTCCAAGCCGTATGCCAAAGCTGCGGCAGTAGGTTCGTTGATAATACGTTTTACTTTCAGACCGGCGATTTCACCAGCTTCCTTGGTAGCTTGACGCTGTGAGTCGCTGAAGTATGCGGGCACGGTGATAACGGCTTCCGTCACTTCTTGTCCCAGATAATCTTCAGCGGTTTTCTTCATTTTCTGAAGAATCATAGCGGAGATTTCCTGAGCGGTATAAGAACGGTCGTCAATCTTCACTTTCGGCATGTTATTGCCAGCTCTTTCCACAGTGTAAGGAACACGTTCCACTTCTTTCACCACACGGTCGTAAGTTTCACCCATGAATCTCTTGATAGAGAAGATGGTTTTGGTAGGATTGGTGATAGCCTGACGTTTGGCTGGGTCACCCACTTTTCTTTCATTGTCACCCACAAAAGCGACGATAGATGGTGTAGTTCTTCTGCCTTCGCTGTTCGGTATGACCACTGGTTCACTACCTTCCATAACGGCTACACATGAATTGGTAGTTCCTAAGTCGATTCCAATAATTTTTCCCATAGTTGTAAGTTTTTAATTGTTATTATTATTTTTTACTTTCTGATTTTATTGTCGTCCTCACAAACGACACTGGCCAAATAGCAATTATTATGCCAAAAACAGGGGACAGGTGACAGGTTGCAGGTTTCAGTTGATAATTTACAATTAACAATTAATAATTAACAGTTACCATACTTTACAACAAACTGATTTACAACAAATTAATCAACTAATTCGCTAATTTACGCATTAATTAGTTTGCTAATTTGCTAATTTACTAATTTGCTAATTAAAGACTGACATTTTGTCATACAAGACATAAAAAAAGGAAGGCCGTTCAGCCTTCCCTATATTATTAAATCATGAAATAAGTTCTTTTTTTTTCTTTTAGAATTCCCAGAGGTCGCTTTCGTAAGTACGAAGTTTCTCAGTGATTCTTTCAGATTCAATCATCTGGTCACGAGCATTAGCAATGTAATCGGAGATCTGGCGATCATACACATTGTCTTCTGCATAGATGTAACCATTGAAATCTCTCTTGAAAGTCAAGAGGTCGTCGTATGACAATCTCTGAGCATTATTCTTGGTGTTAAAGACTTCCTGTTTTACCAAGAAAGGTCTCAGTTCTTCATAATAGATATGTCCCAGACGTCTGCGGGTCTTCTGAGCTCTGACATTATCTTCGTCACCCATATCCTCATCATCATAATTGTTGCTGTTTGGGTTATCACGTTCAAACTCGAGGATAGGTTCGAGCTCAAGAATACGAACATAATATTTGGAAGTCTGTTTGTCGAAATACCATACTTCCTTGATATTATAGGACATAATATCCTTAGCCTCGAAGCTCTCATGAATCTCCTGATAATCGATCACATCACCACTTTCAGGGTCAACGATAGGCACCTGTCGTGTCTGTGACAACGAATTTTGCACTTCCTCTCTGCTGTAAGGAATAGTGCAGAACTCATCATTATAGATAGGAAGAGCATCTGCATTATCGGGATTAGCGAAGTCGATGGCATCAAAAATGGTCTGTGCCAAACTTCTCCAAGTACCCTTCACTTCAGTCGGGAAATACAACGGATGGTTCTTTTTGTCACGCAGGTCGATACGGCGCCAGATAACGTGATAGTACATCACATCTGCTTGACGCTGATGAGCGAACGGAACGGGTTCCGAGAACTCTCCAGTATTCACCTGTGTCCATGGGGTCTCAACGGGTTTACGAACCGGCTGAGCCATGGTGCTGCCATCAAATTCACCATCTTCCTGTGCAAAAGCAAAGGCAGCGGTAAAAAGGGCAATTAATAATAAACTGAACTTTTTCATGATATAATTTTTTTAGTTTATTTGATACGAACTGTGATTTCGTCCAAAGTTCTCTGACCAGCTTCGCAAGAAGCTTTAATGCCAGTAAAGATAATGGTTGTACCAGAACCTGACTTAGCGATTTTTTGTTTAACAGCCTCGCTGAAGTTAGCACCAGTACATGTCAATGGGTTATCCTCATAACCTTTGGAGATGAAAATCACCTGATATGAGTTGATAGTCCATTTCAAGTCGTATGCGAAATCATCACCCATAGCGGCTCTGATGAACGGGTTGGCTGTCAATTCGGTTTTACTTCTCTTACCACCTCTGATATTTGCACCGATGGTAGCGCGCGGGTCAGGAACACGTTTCACACGGAAAGTAGTTGAACCCATAGCTTGTGTTTTACCACCTAAATTAGCGCTTACCGTAGCTTCCACAGTTTTACCAATCAAAGAAGCGGGAACTGAGATGTTGAATTTACCAGCTTCAGCACGTGTCACACCACAACCCGGGAAATTCACTGACAACTGGTCAGGAGCAACCGGAGCTGACACAGATACCGGGTTAGCGATACCAGCATACAACACATTCATCTTTTCAGCTGAAATAGTTGCAGAAGGTTTCACCACCATGTAACGGTCACTGAATGAATAATATTGGTCGGTTCCATCAGGAGCTTTGATCTTGATCAAACCGGCATATCTTTGCTCACCAATACCACCAGCGCCGAGTTCCAGTCTTACCAAACCATTTTCACCCTCTAACTTAATAGCACCATCCAATTGGGCCTCTGTCAAAGTGTCAACACCTGTTTTATAATAAACTTCAGGAGTTGATTTGGTATCGTATGCAGAAACGATGATGTCGGCAGTATATTTATCACCGGTGAACACCATACGGGAGTTCGGGATGGCACGACCTGACACATTGTCAAATTTGAAGTCACTTGCACTGATAGAGTTCTTTACATACTCCAACATTTTGGATTCAGCGTTACGAACTTCACCTTCAGTGGTATTAATCAAGGTGACTGCAGCACTCATGATAACATCATAGAAGTTGTGTTCTTCCCAAGACTGGGTCGTTGCGCCTTCTTTGCCTTTGTATGTTTGTTCTACATTCAAACCAATAGTTTTGGCCATAGCCTCACGCTGAGCAGGATTATCTACCAATGACAAAATTTCAGCTTTATATTTAATAATAGCTTCTTTCATCTTTGTGGCATTTTTCTGCTCAATCATGAACTGAGTAGGTTTGCTTCTTTCATCCTTAGACTGGATAGTAGCCACAGTTTTAGGCTTACCTTCTTTATCCTCGTAAGTGTTATCCACATAGATAATCAAATCTTTTTTGATTTTCTCTATTTCATTGATCAAAGCATCGGTTTTCTGCTTCAGTACCATAGCTTTTTGCTCGGCGTCTTTTACTTTTTCAGCTCCCAAGATGGCCTTCTGACCTTCCAACCAGGAGTAGTCACTTTCATTTTTAGCCACAGTATTGGCCGTTGATGAGACCATGGTATCATCAACCAAACTGAAGGCTTCAATGATATCTTTAGACACATTCAATGCCAACATAGCGGTCAGCACCAAATACATCATACCAATCATCTTTTGCCGCGGGGTTTCCGGACAATTTGTTGCACCCATATTACTTTTTTATTTTTTGATTAACAGATTAATTGAGTTTAGAGATTAGTTGACTACATATTAGTACTCATAGCAGCAACCATCTTGCCGTATACGTTGTTCAGTCTGGCCACATTCTTAGTCAATTGGTCAACTTCTTTCTTGTACGTTTCAACATTGCTCAGAGAAGCGTTCAAGTTGTCAGCGAAGTTGTTCATGCTATCCAAAACAGACTTGTTAGCTTTTGCCATAGCCTCAGTATTCTTCATCTGGGACTCATACATAGTATTGATTGAAGTCAGGTTGTGGTTCAACTTGTTCAATTGTTCATTGTAGGAACCAGTATCGCTCTTCAAAGCCTTAGTGGTTTCTTCATAAATAGTAGCCAGATTACCCACTGCACTGGCAGCTTTTTGAACATTCTCCAGATATTTTTCAGAAATAGTTGAATCGGTATCCAAAGATTTGGAAGTCTTATCATATTGAAGGGTAAGATTTCTCACAGATTCTGCGGCTTTCTTCAAGTTATTCACATAACCATCGGTAGCAGCGGTAGCGTCAGCAGCACCAGCCAATTTATGAGCATTGTCGCTCAAATTACGCATACCAGAAGCCAAACTTTCAATCAATTCAGGACCAATTTTAGCTTCAGTCAGCATCTGATCCAACTGCTGTGTAGGAGTGCCAGTAAGAGCTTTTTTCTTGTCAGCTTTTTTACCTTCTTTACCTGTTTCTTCTTCGTCGCCTAAAGCCAACTCGGGATAAACCAATGCCCAATTGTATTCCACATGAAGCGGTTCGAATGCTGAGAAGAAGAAGATGATAGCTTCTGTACACATACCTAACATAAGCATGACACCAGCGCCTTTGTAGTGTTGGATTTTGAACAATGCACCCAAGATTACGAGAGATGCGCCCCAGCCATACAATTTGGTCATAAAGTTTTTGTAACCTTTACTTCTTACTAATTTGTAAAGTCCCATAGTTTTGTTTTTTTAATTGTTTAAGTATTTAATTGATTATCTAAAATTCTATATATTAATATACATGTGATGCGCTATTGCTGTCACCTCTTTGACGGCCCATATAGTGCTGTATGCAACGGAAACCTACGTAGCATTTGCAAGTATCTTGATATTCGTAAGTTCTGGCATATACTCTGGTATAGTAGCTAACATCTTTCCAAGAACCACCGCGGATCACTTTTCTCTTCTTTTCAGGAGTGTCAGATTTCTTAGCATAGTAAGTGTATTGCGGGTTCAAGTCGTGAGTGAAGTTAACTGCTGATTCATCGTAAGCATCTTCGCACCATTCAGCCACATTACCAGCCATGTCGAACAAGCCGTAATCATTGGGATGATAGTGAGCCACAATGCTGGGATACGGATTACCGTCAGCGATGTAGTTACCACGCTGGGGTTTGAAGTTGCTCAAGAAGCAACCGTTCTGATTCTGGGTTCCAGGACCACCCCAAGGATATGAAGCCATCACTTTACCACCACGAGCAGCGTATTCCCATTCGCTTTCGGTAGGCAGACGGAATTCCTGTTCGTTTTCATAGCCTTTCTTGCTCAACCAAGCCAGTCTCAGCATCGTTCTCCAGTGTACGAAAGCCTTAGCCTGAATCCAGCTGACACCTACAACAGGATAATTGTCATATCTGGTATTGGAGAAATAATTTTGCAGCATCGGTTCATTCATAGAATAGGTGAAATCATGTGCCCATGCCAAAGTATCAGGATAAATGTTCACCACATTCTTGCGGATAAAGCGTGTATAACCGCCATTCAAGTGACTGGGACGATTGGCATACATACCACCAAACTCATAGTCATTATCTGTTCCGAATTCCTTATATGAAGCACCGAAATCTTCCGGATTCTTGGGATCACGGTAATTTCTGTAGTCATATTCCCAATACTCATAATTGTACATGGCTGTATTGGTAGAATTAGGACGGAAATGATAAAAACGTGTATTCACCTTGTTGAACAGAGGACTCAAAGCAGCCTGGACTTCCTCGTCTTCTGAATCCCAAGGAATATCCTCTCTCCAGTTAATCAACTTAGGCTCAATCACTTCTCCTTCATTCTCACCACTTTTGTATTTCAGGAAATGGTTACTCTCGTCGAGTTCTCCCAACAGGACATGAGCAATAGAGTCGCGTACCCAGTATACAAACTGGCGATACTCATTGTTGGTGATTTCTGTTTCATCCATCCAAAATGCAGTGATAGTCACATTCTTGGACTGATGAGTCAAGGCAAAAGGAACATCCTCGTCGCCCGAGCCCATCATGTAGTGACCAGCAGGAACATAAACCATACCGTATGGTTCAACATCCATAAAGTCGGGACGGTCTTTCACACCGACCAACTGGCCGTCACCATTGTTTTTGCATGACAGGAAAATCACACAAACAACCAATAATAATGCTGCTAATTTTTTCATATCTCTATTATTTAGATTGCAAAACAAACGATTAAAATCTCTAAATTATTGTGTTAATATATGTTAATACTGATTCTTGTAGATATTTCTGGTAGAACCATAACCCGAGAAAATCTCTTCTTTATAGATATCGAAGCAGTAGCGGACCATTACCTCAAGGTCGCCATAGCCTCTGTTTTTCTTCCATCCCAACTTGCTGGTTGTGAAACCGTATGCAAGACCTAAGTCAATACCTTTCAAGTAGTTATTTGAATGATTATAGAAAGGACGTGCACCAAATAAAACAGAAACGGCGTCATCAATACGGTAAGACAAGCCACCCCAGAAAACGCCATTATATCTTGTCAAAAGCATCAAGTCAAACTGCACAGTCTTAAGGTCTGTTTTAATCAATGCTGATGGTTCCAAAGTCCAGTTAGGATTCCATGGCAAAATCCAGATATAACCGCCATGGGCATACAGTTGTCGTGAACGGTTAATCACACTATTGTCACCAGACAAACGAATCTTGGTAATTAGCTGTGTACCAGACAGACCCACATTCCAACGCTCGGCCTTGTAAAACAAACCGAAGTTGATATCAAAGTCCATTACAGACTCATTATCGGTTTTGATTTTGTCCAACAATTCATCACCGGTTTCCAATGCATGCAACTTAGAACCATCAAAAGCCTGGTTATAGAAGCCCAACTGAAGACCGATTCCCAAATGACCAGTAGGTATTTTTAACTTATACGCATAACCAAAACGAACACCTACATTATTATATAGACCAACACGGTCACTTAAGATAGAAAGACCAAAGCTACCTTTAGCTTTGCGAAGATAGGACTCAATATTAAAGAGGAATTCACGAGGCGCAGTTTTCTCCTTGGTAATATTACCATTCTCATCTTGATATACATCCTGCCAACCCAAATAGGCTTGTCTGTAGAATGCAGTAAAACACAATGTATTGCTTTGTTCACCCATTGCACCAGGGTTATAATACATCGTTGCCCACGGAAATAGCGTAAATTGTGCATCATCTTGCGCAAATACACTCGTTGAGCATGCTACCAAAAGGAGCAAAAACGCACAAACTTTTTTCATTCGTTCACTCTTTATATATTGTCGTCCTCTAATTCTTTAAAATATTCATACCCAATAGTTTATGCTGGCTTTTCAGACTCTGCAAATCTCTAAATCATACAACTCTCCCACCCGATTTGCGAAAATTCAAACCAACATTATCTTTCATTCCATTTTGAAGCTTCAAAAATACAAAAAAATTTTCAAGTTATCAACAATTGTTCATTTTTTTTTCAAATTTCTATGTTAATAAATCTTTATCTGCTCATAACTTTGTATTAAACGATTAAAAATCAACAATTTAATTAATTTTCCGTTGGTTAAAAAATTTTTTGTGTGGCAATCCCATTGGCGGCAATAGAAGGGAAATTATTAGTTTTCAGTTTTCAGTTTTCAACTTTCAAAAGTGTGCCCTCAACTCCACACTGCCAGTATGAACAACCTTGTGACCCTGTGCATAACGGCCTAGATAAAGAAGATTTACCTGCAGAAAATCGGTGATATTGGCCTCATACTTCACATTCCAAGTGGCATTATGACCGATGCCCATGCCTTCTAACATCTCATAACTCAAACTGCTATTCTCCAAATCATTATATTGAATATAAATATAAGAAGCTCCAGCCATAAGATTACCTTTATTGGCCATCTTGTATTTCAGCTCCATATCCGCTTTATGCTGATGTGTCAACTGAACACCCTGAATGTTTTGCTTATAAGTATATACGTATGCCAAATTGACATGCAGCTTGTTTTTATGATTGAACAACAGTTCCCCCATCGCACGATGCATATTGATGGCATAACATCTCGACGCCAAAAACTCCGAATTGTTGGTTTTCATGGAATGGCTGTAATCCAATCTCAAACTTACCAACTGACTGATATTGACCCTGAACAACAGCTGCTGCAAGTCATACGTGCCCCTGTCTGTACCGTAATACATCAAATTTTTACTGCGGTTGACTTGCGTCACAAAATCGATACCGAAAACCGATTTATGATTATAAGAAAAAGTATTGTTAAAAGCCACATTAGAGCTTATAACATTAGTATCCAGCATATTAAAATAAAATGGATTGATGGCATTGGCATTATGACGGAAAGTGTTCTTTTGCACAATTTTCAGACTGGCAGCGTCAGAAAAACGGGCAAGTATCCTGCGAAAATCCTTTTTGTTTGACCACACGTTGGCAGGACGCAACTGTATACTTTGGGAAAACTGATTGTTAAAAGTGTTCACATAGTCATTGCCATTTTGCCAAACCTTAATATAATTGGCCTGATCCTGAAAAGCCGCCACCTCAAACTCGTCAATTTCCTCAATACCATTGCCATTGTAGTCATTCCAAGTATAAACACCCTGGCCATCAGCCACTTTCAAATAGGTAAAATTCATTTTCCGTTCCAAACCACTACCGGCCTCATAGTATGTATTGAGAATCAGCGAATTTTTCCAGAAACGTCCCGTGTATTCCAGGCCTGCCAAAAAATAATTTTCCGCATTAAAATCTTGATTTTCAGAACGGAGTTTCATATTTCTGTAGGTTACATTGCCCTTGATTCTATTGTTCTTCAATTTCGCCAACTCAAACGAAGCCTTCGCCTCATGGCTTACCGTGCCAATATCCATAACCTGCTCATTCAAACGGCTTTCTATTCTGTTTTTATAAGAAAACTGATACAAATAAGGCAAGGAATCATTATTTTTCAGAAAGACCATCGCCTCATTGAAACCATTGCTGCCAAATCTCCAATCACCACCACCCTGCTCTCTCATGGCATTGAGCTCAAAATTCTCTTTCACCCCCAACTCAATTTTACGCAAGGTCTTGGACAAGGTATTATAGGTCTTCACATAGTCCGTCCGCTGAATTGAATCCGTCGTGAAAAGATAGGCAGTCTGGGTGCTGAACTTCCATCCGCGCTTGGCGATAGCGGAATTGAACTCATTTTTCAAAGCATGCGTGTTTCCCAAACGCGAGAACCAATTCATATCATATCGCGCATTCCCGATATCCGCATTATGGAAGCCCCAGGAGAACTGCATCATCTGCTCGTGGAACAGGTCTGAATACACCTCAGTCAAATTATAATTTCTGGCGAACTCCACTTCACGGGTACTTTCAATAACATGGAAATTTTTGTGGAGGAACTCATACGACAATGCCGTTTGAAACACCCAGGGAGACAACAAATCGCGCTTGTTTTTCAGTTCTTTCTGATGATGAAAATCCAGTTTGGTGGCGAAGCCCACATTACCCTTATTGTCCTTCGAGAAATTATTCAAATCGTAATTGGAAAGAGCCAACTCGCATGAGATGCCTGTATTTTTAGAAAAATCGTAGGCTGCGGCAATGGTGGCCATATCCATGGTTTTTGGCGTATTCAAGAGTATAACCGGCTCGTAGTTACCTTGCGGCACTCCATCGACAGGTGCCACCCAAGTGAATACACGGCCATTGGCAGTACTGTTTAACAGGATATAATTTCCCGCTTGTGCCCCTACCATGGTAAAATTCAGACGATACAACTGTTGGCGATCATTGGTTGAGTATACATATATCTCATATCGCAAGCCATCCACCATCGTATCTCTGCGCTCATACAGCACCTCATTTTGATTATAATAAGCGGAATCAGCAGAAGGAAACCATCCCATATCCAGATTCGATGGCAGTGAAGACAAGAAACGCTTTTGCTCGTTATTCAATTCTGGTTGAATAGAGCGGTTTTTCAAATCCTGCTCATGATAAAAATTCAGCTTCAACTTCAGTTTCTGATTTTTTTCATGGGTAAACTCATTGAAAGTAAACAGATTATAGCGTGCATAATGGCGGTCTGTATATTCATATTCCACAATGATTCTTTTCTCGGAAGTAATGAGATGCTTGACCGTAAAAGTAAGTTCACCGGTATTATAGTCGATGATGTAATCATTGTCCTGGCCTCGCACCAGCAACTCGCCATCCATATACACTCTCTCGCTACCAGCAAGTATGGTAATGTTGTATTCTCCTTGCTCTCCGCTCAAACGATAAGGGCCCTGTACCCCATTTTGAACCGTCAATGTCTGCCGCACATACTTTCCCTTATTGACACCGCCGCCCACCGCATTTTTCAAATTGTTGCCGCCTTTGAAAGCATTCTGGACCGAGAAGCTCATCCCCATGAACTTTCGATGAAGGCACATAAATGCGTCATCCGACTGTTCAATCTCAATATCTCCTGCATCCAACCAAAAACGATGGTCGTAATCCAAACGGATAAAAATCTTATCGAAATCCCTGATGGACTGCGTATTACCATCGGGTTGGATGGGCACATTCTTATCAGTGATATTGGCCATAATTTCCAGTTTATCGGACAGTTTTCCCGACAATTGCAGATTGAGTGAGGAGTTGAGCACAAAATCCTGATTGGTACCGATGCTGACACCCCTTGCAATGGAGCCGGTACTTTGCAATGAGGTGGCATTTTGGGCAAAAAAATCCTCCGTTTTGGGCACAATCGGAGTCATCTGGTGATAAATACTACCCTTTTGCCGAATATTCAAGCTTTCCGAACGGTGTTGAACCGGATTTTTCAAGTCAAAGCTGAAGCAATCATAGCTATAGCTCACCGTTTCCCCCATAGCCTGTGGATTCAGGATACGGATACCGCCATTCAGATAATCCACCTGATAGTCGGTGCTGTCGAGGCCGACAAGCACAAAAGTCCCAGGCACAATGGTAAGGCTGTCGAGCGACAGGTAAGTGGAATCGACCGTTCTGCTACCTGTTTTCTTCAAACTGCCCTGTGCCGCAAGTGACGATGCGAGCATAAGGCAGGCAAAATACAGCAGCAGGACTTTGATTCGAGGCATTGACAGTCTTGTTTATCAGTAATAATGTTTCAAATGCAAAAATAGTCATTTTTAATAACTCCATTTCATTGAATTTCGTATTTATTTTTCAAAATTATCCTTTTGCCTATCAATAATCATAATAAATGCAAATCAAAAAAAACACTATTATTTCTATTATAGAATTCTTGACTACGGATAAGTTTTATGGCGTTGGCTATATCGTCTTCAAAATGGACACTCATATATTGCCTCTCTCCGACTTTGAATATCATAATGGCATCAAACTCATCAATTGGTGGAGGTAAAGTGGACAAAAAATCCTCTTTACTTGCACAAACACCTCATTATCAACCTCTTGCCCATTAAAAAAGTACCGATATTCCCTATGTTGGGACTGGTGAATTTTGGGCGGTATGTGAAGGGTGAAGACATAGTGCAAAAGCATTAAATGTATTTGATTCTTATTCATAACGCATATAAAACTCGTTATATGCTTGATAACCTTGGGGAATAGTATCGTGTAATAAAAAACATGGTACGAAGTGTACCACTTCATTAATTGACCCATTCACTTCAATATATTTATACCTTATCTTTGCAAAAACTGAATCTTCTTTATATGCTAATACTTCAACTTTCAATATGCCATCCATGTGTAATATTAATTCTGAAGATAGTTCTTTAGGAAAGGTGAATTGTGGACAATAATAATGGGCTAAGACTTGATAATCTGTTTTAGGATGTTTAGCTTGATTAGAACCAATAACATATTTGTTTACACTGTCATTTTTCCAGTAATAACAATATTTTGTTTCTATTGTTTTGCTTTTGAGCCAATCGTTATTGATAGCAATGCCTATTACAATACTTATTGGTATTCCAATAAGGAAGAACCAAAACCAAATGTTAGGATATTTTTCAATTAAATATTTTGTTAGCATATCAGTATCAGTTTTTTGTGGCTTTTTGATATTCTACACTTTGCCATTGCGGTTTTTCTTCAGAACCAATATTATTCATTTTAATATTTGTTCGAATATCTTTTGTTTGAAAACCATTAAAGAAATCACCTTCTTGATAATAATGCAAATAATTATCTCCGTTTATAGTATATATTGAAAGCGTATTTACAGATATTTCACATTCAAGGCATGTCTCTTTTATTTTTTTTCTGAATTTTTCCATTTCGTTATAAGTCATAGAAAAAGATTTCTCAATGATACTTTGGGTGGTTGTATGAGCAATACCTAAACCCACTGAAACACTTCCACCAAGATACCAGTCACCTTCTCTTGAATCAAAGGAACCTCCAAATATAGGGGTAGCATCTATCGATGTTATTGCACCTTTACTCATTGACTCCTCGAATGTTTTTGATAAAATGTCTATCCCATAAATATACTTTAATCCAAATAGAAGAATTCCTGCCACACTTTCTTCATTTGATATTTTTGCTTTAGACTTATATCTAAAATATGTTACACCTATTTGATCGCTCGCAGTACCGTGCCCTTTCACATAATTCCAACCATAAATACCAAGTCCTCCGGCACTAACAACTTCTCCTGTGCAGAATTCCACTTCCAAACCCTCAAGTTCTCGTCCATCAATCACCCTGTTCTCCGCAAAAGCATACGTGCTGTTCCACGGGTATTTTGCCGCCAGAGGATCAACACTCCAGAAACGGCCCAAACGGGCATCGTGCATGCGGTATTCGAAGGAATGTAAAGCCGCTTCTCCAAACATCTCATTATCAGCCTCTTGTCCGTTAAAAAAGTACCGATATCCCCCGATATTGGGACTGGTGAATTTTGGGCGATATGCGAGGAAATAGTTCATGATAGATAGTCGTTCCTGTTTAATCGTATGTTCAAAATTCAGATTAATTAATGATTAATCCAACGTGATGAAAAATCAACTGAGAAAACTTGATAATAAAGTGTGTGTGTGTTCCTCTTAAAATAACGAATGCAATAATAATTTTTGAGTACGATATATGGAATGTCATTTCTCGAACATGATTTACATATGGGGAGTCTTTCTATATATTTTTTTCTATTATTTCTATAGGTGTAATAATATTCCATGTTATTTAATTGAGTTAGGACAGGAGCTTTTAGCAAAAAAAATAATGTATCATTCAATATGAAACATGTGTCAATGGATTTTTCAAGTGTCGTATCTGAATAACAAAATGTCCCCGCTTCTTTATCATTAAAATGCAAATAATAATTCCTTGAACTTTGGCATGCAGATATACTAGTTGCGAACATAATTATTGCACATATATTTTTAAGAAAATTTTTCATTATTGTTAATAATTAAAAGAAAATCATTATTGATGGTCATTCCCATTTCGGGGGGAAAGTCCTTTATTTTGTAAGGCATTGTTTTGGTAAAAAACTTTTTCAATATTGGTGGAAGAATCTGTTGTCTTTCCTTTTGCCTGATAATTCAAATATTCATCTAATAGCTCATGAAAAAAAACTGCACTTGCACTTTTGCCAGTTTCACCAGACTCGGAAGACATTGTAGATGATTCTGCACCTTTGTTATTGATGAAAATCAAACAATCACCAGATCCATGTCTCAATGTTACGCCATTCTCAACTTTCATTTTTCCCCATTTGTCTTGAAAACCCAAAAATTCGAAATTCTCATCATATATTGGAGTTGAAAGTTTGAAATCGAATTCTTCCCTATCATCAATATCAATGGTAACATTTAATGGATTTCGAATAGCTTTTCTTATACCCTTTAGTAATGTTTTCTGGTAATTATTGGCAGACTTATATATGTCTCGATAGTTTTTTATACAAATCTTAAGCTTATTATTTTTAGTGTATGTATAAAAATTATCATTGCCAAATTGATCTTTCATATAATCAGAAATATATTTTTTGCTTTTTTCATTTGCCACAAAGATTTTTTCCCCATTCGGATCCATCAACATTATCGGACTCCCATTACAGAACACATACGGACTGACATTAGGGTACTCGCTCCACTTCGGGTCAACACCCCACCAGCGTCCTAACCGACTGTCATACTGCCTGAACTCATAGCCAAAATTCGCCACTTCTCCAAACACCTCATTATCACCCTCTTGCCCGTTAAAAAAGTACCGATATTCCCCAATATTGGGACTGGTGAATTTGGGGCGATATGTGAAGATTGGGTTCATGGGGCAAAGATAGTGAAATTATACTCCCCTTTATTCAATGTTGTCAGAAAGATTTGTTTGCTGTTCTGTGGTTTTATTTTCCTTTTCTTGGCGTTCCAATTCCATACGATTTCGTTCCTTGTCTGATTCTATAGGTAGAGAACAAAGGAAAATAAACAGAGTTCCTGCAACGGAGCAACCAAAGATATAATATAATTCCCCATAAAATTCCTGCCAGGAAGCAATATGATAATGAGGAGCAGCTGAGCCTGGGTCTCTATATCCCACAGGTCCCAGTAGTTTCACCCGTAAAGAAAGGCTTACAATTGAAATGACAAAGAAGATCAATGCATATTTTATCGATTTTCTTAATGTTTTTCTGTTAACAATCATAATGACAACTTACTTTCTCAATTCTTTAATACTTTTTCCAAAAAGAGTTCCAATCTGTAAACCATAATCGAAGAAGAAATAACCTGTTGAAAAATCTGGCGGCAAATCAAGAGATTTTAGTTCTATACCCATGCCAATTAATACACCACTCCCTAATTGCACCAAAGGAATCTTCATCACATTACTTACACGATAAATATTTGCCAGCAAAATCTCATCAGCTGTAACTGAAAGATACAGGCCATATCCTTTGGTTAATGCAAGTTTGCCCCCATGCTTGGCTAGCCGAAATACTTGTCTGGCACCCTGAGCTGTCATGCTTGCCAGTTCTGGTATCGAGACTACTGCATCAGCCACAATGGGCTCTA
>JAEEGK010006287.1_pt1 | contig 28614 bp, 22 predicted proteins | sample 8958771 | NCBI WGS metagenome assembly JAEEGK01 (sample SAMN16246547, study PRJNA631951) | gut metagenome | biome: gut microbiome; feature: rumen; material: SC-attached | host: Bos | place: Iran: Karaj | collected 2018-10 | reverse complement strand
CTTGTCGCCTTTTTTAAGAGCGGCAATCATTTTCTCGGTTTCTTTCTGCTTCTTGTTCTGTGGTCTGATAATAAAGAAATAGAAGATGACAAAAATCAGTCCGAACATGATAATTGTCATAAGGGGAGAACCGCCGGTGGCCGCCTCTTGAAGCATGGCTAAAAACTGCATATAGGTAACCCATCCTTTTTTGTGTTTTAAAAGTCACTTTAAAATAACTTGCTCGATAGAATACCATGCAACGGCTATTTTTGTCTAGTTGCCAAGAACAACATCAAGCTGATTGTTAAGCTCTATGACAATCTGATCGGAAGGATTAAGCGCGAGAACCTGCTTCAGGTAGTACTGGGCCTTTCTGTAGTCGCCCGCGTCAAGGTAGTATGTATAAAGCGCAAACAGTGCGTTTCTGTTTCTTGGGTTTGAGGTAAGGCTTGAACGAAGGTCTGCAAGCGTTTTGTCAGAAGAAGTCTGGAGCTGGCTTCTTTCGTAGTAAAGAATACTTTTTAATTTTGATGATGCCGCGGGCAGACGCTTTTCTATGAGCGCAAGAGCCTGCGTTGTGTTACCTTCCGCTATAAGAACTTTGATGTAATACTCAAGGACACTCTCGTTCGTATTGCTTTTTTCATACAACTCGCGGATTATCCCGGAAGCTTCGTCAACACGACCAATGTTCAAGCATGTCTCAACGTGAAGAAGCTTCACGTCGTCGGAGCCGTCGGAAGCCAGAAGAATGCTGCTCGCCTCGTATGCGTCATACCACGATTCGTCACGTATAGCCTCGGTAACTTTAACCTTAAGCGCGGCGGGATTTCCTGGGTCTGTCCTAAGGACCGGGGCCACAAGCTCCGACGCCGTAAAGCCGTTTATTAGTGTACCTGTTTCCGAAGCAATTTCCGCGGCGAGCAGAATAACTTCCTCGTCATCGGGATAGCGGGTGAGCGCGTCCTGTACGACAGAAGCCGCCTGAGATGCGTTCTTGTTCCATGTAAGCAATAGTTTTGCTTTAAGAAGAAGGTAGTCGCGGTTCGTCCTGTTCGTCTTGGCGTATACATCAAGAAGCGACGACACTTTTATGTACTCGCCCTTGTTGTATAAGATTTTTGCACGGAACAGGACGTATTCCGTGTTATCCGGCTCACGCTGAAGAATTTGAGCGACGAACATCTCAGCAGCGTTCATGTCGCCAGTAGAATAGGAAGTTTGCGCGCACAATTTTAGAACTTCCACATTGCTTGGCTGAACGACATAAAGTCTGTCTGTTATAGATTTTGCGTCTTCAATTCTTCCCGCGGCGATGAACGCATTCGCGGCGGCGCAAGACGTTTCAAAGCATGTAATATCAAGCGTGTACGCTATTTCGAACTCTAGAAGGGCATCGGTGTTTTTTCCCTGACGGGAATAGAGCAGTCCGTACAGATAATGAAGAAGTACGGAATCTTTATATTTTGAATAAGCTTCATCAAGGGCTTTCTTAGAATCATCGAAAAAGCCTGTCCTGTCTTTTTGCGTACAAAGCAGAAGCGATGGTACGACGAGCGTAAAGAAGTCGGCGTTTCCCGCGCTCGTGTCGTATACGCCCATCTTAACTGAGTCCACCGCCGCCGTATAATCGTTGTCGGGCAAACCAGACGGAACTGTCCAAGGAACTGATTCTGACTGCCACGCGTATTTCATTATTGCAGACATTATAAAAAGAAGAACTTTCTCTTCTTCTGTGTACGAGGACTCGTCCGCTTTTTGGAGCGCGGCGGCGGCGGCGCGCAGCGAGGCAGGAGAGCCCTTCATAGCATTGTTAAGAATATCAGCGTTTATGTTCTCAAAATACGAGGTTTTCTGGCGCACAGTAGGCAGCACTACAGAAGCAGGCTCAACTACCGGTTTAGGTGCAGGCGCTGGTGTGGGTTCTGGCTCCGGTTCCGGCTCTGGCTCCTGCCTCGCTGGAGCGGGTTCTGGAACTGGAGTCGGGGTCGTCTGTTCCGTGACAGGTGCAACTTCTCTTACAGGTGCGGGCACATTTTCAGAAGCCTCTCCGTCTGAAGCACAAGAAAGGAACAAGCACGAAATTGCAGAGAAAAATAGTAATGGAATCAGGAGCTTTCTCCTAATCGTCATCATCACTGTCAGCAATCACTTTTTTTGTAGAGTTTTCAGCGTTATACGAATGCTGCATGTAAACATACACTATTATAAGGATTATTCCCAATAAAACAACAAAAACAGGCCACCATTGCGCGACAAAATAACGGAATGATACACCTGCTATTCCCAAAGAGAAGAAAAGGAACAATCCGCCGAGTGCAATAAGTCCGACAGTCGGCACAAGTATAGACGCATATAATTTTTTTCGGCATTGTATCGAAGCTACAAAATAGGAAACTCCGCACAAAATGACGTATATCGGCCACATTTTTTTCATAGGAGGTGTCAGGGTACTGAAAGACACTATCAAAGAAAACAAGCCGGCGGCAGTAAGGAAATAACCGAGGAAAAAAAGCCAGACAAGCTTATTCCGGGTATATGAAGCAAACAGACATATAGCACCAATGATTATAACACCGACAGGTATTGCTATCAGCATATTAGGCTGAACTTTAAGGGCTATACATAAAAGCAGGGCTATTCCTGCAACGACCAGAAATATTCCGGTGCCAAGAATAACATCATGAGTTTTTTTTCGTGCGCGCATATATAAAGAATACACAAAGAAACCAGTCTTGCCAATAAGTTTTGTGCATGATAAAATAGAAATATGCTATTAAAAAAAGCGAACATAGTTTTTTTTGCGTTTTTTTTCGTAATTATCGTATGTTCATGTTCAACTGAAACCGAAACAGGATACCGTAAGGAGCTTATCAACCTGCTTGAAAACACAAGTCTGGAAGAAGAAAGCCGTTTTTCTGTTATAAATCAAATTTCACAGGGAATGCTCGGAAATAACGAAACAGATGAGCTTATCCTTTTTCTTACGGACTACGTAAATCAAAATCCTGATGATAAATACAACGCTTACTGGCTGCTTCTTACGGCATATACATACCAAAAAACAGGCGCAGATGCTGTAGCGGCCTTATATTTTCAGAGGATTCTGAACTCTTACGATGATATCATAGTAAAAGATAAATCTGTTCATCTTCTTTGTTTGCAGAATCTTATTCAAACTTCCACTGCGCCGACGGCACGAATCAGGTATTTCACAAAACTTATAAACGAATATCCGGACAGCGTTAATAAAACTGAGCTTTTTATGCGTCTTGGCGAAGAATACAAAAAAACCGGCGATTGGAACCAGATGCTCCGATGTTACTCCGACTTTCTTGCCAGAAGCGACGCTGCGGAAATCCAGATTGCCGGAATGCCGAACGCATACTCAACAGCAAAGCACATAGTCGATTTCAACAACTCTTCAAAAGACTGGACTTTCGAAACGCTTGATGATCTTGTGTCCGCCGTAAAAAGAGCGATTTCGCGATATGAGCCGAACAAACTTGAAAGCTACAAGTCAAAAATAAACTTCTTCTCTATGTCATGGCGACAGGACGAAATGCAGGAACACAGCATTGCGAACTTTACGATGAAGGACTTTATGACTGGCTCCAACCGCATACGGTACAACGAGGAGCTCAGCGAATCTTCCACACCGGACGAAGCTTTCCTAAGGACATGGGGCTGGAGCACAACTTACGTAAACGTCTGGTATCTTTATTTCAGAAAAGTAAACTTTCCGCTTGACCCGGAAATTCACGGCAGATGGGAATGGGCAGGAATATACTTCGGCGAGAAGCTATGAAATCCTCTAAACGCAACAAGTTTTATATCATCTTCTTTGTTCTATGCTTTATTTTTTTGCATCATGCTTTTGCCATTCAGCAGAGCGATTCCTACACACCGTATGAATTCCTTGATATTGATTATCAGGACCACAAGCTAATAGATAAATTCCGTAACGAATATTCATCGGGGTTCGGGCTTAAAAAACTTCAGGAAACACTGGAGCGGGCTGCTCCGTATCGTCCGTACATACGCAGAAAGCTCATGGAAAAAGGCATGCCGCTGTGTCTTGAGTTTCTTCCCATCATCGAGTCAAACTTCAACACAAAAGCGATGTCGAAGTCTGGCGCGGCGGGGCTATGGCAGTTCATGGAGAACAGCATAACCGGCTATCTTACAAAAGACGAATGGGTTGACGAGCGAAAAGACCCGTGGCTTTCGACAGATGCCGCGCTCGATAAGCTTATGAGCAATTATACAAGCCTTAAAGACTGGGGGCTTGCCCTCGCCGCGTACAACATGGGGCTTGGCGGACTTACAAAAATCATTAAAAGCACTGGAGCAACATCCGTCTGGGAGCTTATTGACGGTGGCCATTTGAAAACAGAAACAACGAACTACGTACCAAAATTCATAGCAATTGCTGACCTTATAACGAACGCGGAATATTACGACCTGAATCTGCCTGCTTTTGACGCGACAAAAGAACTGAAATTCACCGAAGTTACGGTTCAAACACAAGTAGGACTTGAGCAGCTTGCACTTTTTTCGGGCATAAGCATAACTGAATTTGAAGAGCTGAACCCGGCATTATTATACCCAGTAACGCCGTACGGAAGACCATACACACTTCGCATCCCTAAAGGCTCAGAAGAAGAAGTTGCGGAAGCGCTTGCTAAACTAAACACATTTTCAGCTGATATATATGTCGTAAAGCAGGGTGACACGCTCTGGGGAATCTCAAGGCGGTACGGACTTACCGTAAAAGAGCTGTGCGACGCAAATAATATTTCAGAAAACGGAATTCTACGTATAGGGACGAAACTTTTTGTGCCGATAATAAAATGAGGTTCAAGAATGTTGACAACTATAAAGAGATTTTTCATATCCGCGCTGTTTCTGACAGTGTTTTTCTCAGCGTACTCACAAATCAACAGCTATTCATCGACAGTATCCTCTGAATGCTCCGTAGACTGGATTAACAAAAAGTTCAGTTCGGTTCTTTCGCTTACAAGCAGCAACGGAATAATAATGCCGGCAGAACGAGCGGGAAGCGAAGTTCTTATCGCCGAAAAAATGGCTTATCTTGTTAAGGATCCGCTTCTTTCTCTTTTTGTGGATTCTGCGAACACGCTCGGAGACGTTGTACTTCAGAACACAATAACAAACGAAAAGCTTATTTCAATCATTAACGGCAGTACATTAAAGCCAGGTACATACACATCATCAATGAAGCAAGTGATGATGAACGCTTCATTCAACCTGGACGAAGTTGGCAGTCTTATGATAATGCATAATACGCCCTACTCTCCTACACTGCCAATTGAAACCGTATCATCAAAAAGCTATACAGGCATTATAATCGATGCAAGAGGAACGTTACCCGTACAGGGAGAATTCGTCAAATCGCTCGGCTATCCATGCTTTTTCCCGAAAATTTGGGACGACACGATGGAATTGCTTTATGAGCGTAACATGATGGACTCTAAAACGGCAAAGGAAATGGGCATCGTTACTTATTCAAGCTCGGATGACGAGTCGCTATACAAAGACAGAATCGGGAACAATCCGCTTCATATCTCCGCACGGAAAATTTTCGGCACAAACAGGACTGATCCAGTTATTTCCCGTAACGATGCGCTTAAAATCCTTTCCATACCGGAAAACCTTAACTTGCTAAAAGAAGGCCGCATCGTAATTCTTCTTGACGAGGACGTTCTTGTTCATGCGCTTTCTGCCCCTGTAAAAACAAAGTCGTATTACACACACTACCGCGAACTGGAGCAGTTCGTTTATGAAAGCAAAATACCGGCAGAAGTTACCGAACAGGACGACGGCATACATATTTCTATTGAAGATTTGAATTTCTATCCGGATTCAGAGGTTCTTCTGCCGGAGGAAGCAAGCCGGCTCGACCTTATAGCGGAAAAGCTCGTTGAAGTAACGAAAGACAACGAATACACGCTTCTTGTAGAAGGACACACAGCTTCTGTCGGAAAACCCACAGGAGAAATGAACCTTTCGTATCTTCGCGCGAAGACAATTATTGAGGAACTTGTTGCAAGAGGTGTTAACCGTGATATTTGCGAGGCAAAAGGGTACGGTGGAACTAAGCCAGTTGGCGATAATGCAACTGAAGAAGGACGCGCGAAGAACAGACGCGTAGAAATAGTAATCAAACCGGTTGTAAGTTACGTACAGCGGATGTAAAACAACCGCAAGTAACATAACGGCAACCTACCGCACGCACTTACAAACTTTAGTTTCTAAGCTTTCGGGCATAAAAAAACGGCGGATCCATCATGAAGTTCACTTCATTAGGACTCCGCCGTCTATTTTTTTAAGTGACGCTAAAAAGCTCACTTAAAAAAGGCTATTAAAGACCACTGTCAGCAAGAATCTTCTTTACGTTGTTGAAAGCTGCCTGCTGTGCTTCTGTCATGTTCGGATCTTCCTGAGCTTTCTCGATCTGGTCGTGAAGCTGCTTGTCGAACATTGAGCGTGGGATTGTGTAAAGAACGTATACACGATATTCATCTTTGTATGTATTCTTTATATCTGGGTCATAAACACGGATATAGCTCCACCAGTCGCTCATTTTCTTTGCGCCTGTGAAAGCAACATCTGTACTTGTCTTAACTACGTTCTCGAAATATGTTCCGTAATCGTCTTCTGGAGCGCCAACAGCAGCACCTACGAAGAGAGACTCAACTCTTGTCTCCATTTCGCGTGCGATAATCTGTGGAACTTCAAAACCATTGAGCCAAGCCTGTGCAGCATTAAGATTCTGTGCGGCTGTCTCTGCTACGAAACAATATTCTTCTGTGAAATCAGAAAGCTTCTCAACGCCTCTTACACCAGAAGCAACATACGTATCAACCCAAACAGGAAGAGTCGTTACGCCAAGAGCTGTGCCCTTGTGCTCAAGAATCTCTGTTTTAACTCTACTTGTCAGTTCTTTAGGCTCTGGATCCGAAGATGCACAGCTTGCGAAAAGCAGACAAACTACAAGAACAGCACCAAAAATCTTAAAAAATCTGTTCATTATAAAACCTCCATTTCAGTTAGTCCAAAATCATCAGACATTCATCATTATATCACATATAACACACGTTGTCCGCAAAGTGTCACAAAAAAAAATTAAAAATTTAAGAATTTGTAAAGAATTCGTTTTTATAGGAACTACGCTTAAAACCGATAGCGTACGCCAGATGAAAAGCAGAATGACATTCCGAAATCAAACGGATATTCAGCGACATAACCGAACTGAACAGGCACAGAAAGATGACGCCACCATACGAATTCCATGCCTACCCCAAGAGACGTAACAGCATTAACGTGCACTTCGTTTTGCCATAACGTCAGATCCGGCTCCCACTCATGTACGGACTCATTTCTAACATTGACTCCGCCAGAAGCCCATACATAAAGCCTGGAGTTCAACGTCTCTGTAAGATGAGCCGAAAAAACGCAATACTGGTATTCAGCAAGTGCGCTCATTTGATCACTCTGTACTCCGGCAGAAACCATCAGAGCATGATTCCCGAACCACTGATGGTAACTAAGCCCTATCATATTGAACTTTCCGAGTATGTAATACATACCCAGAGCGGCACTTCCGTCACTTTCTGGTTCTGCAGCATCTTCCGCAAAAACTGGAGTAACAAGAGCAAGCAAGAACAAAACAACTGCTGTAATTCTTTTCATGTGACATTCCGTCCTATTTTTTCTGTTCATCAGCATCAAATAATAATGCACGAGATTTTTATAATCAATAACCCTTATTTACATTGCGACTTTTTACATGCTATACCTTTTACATGGAAAAAAAGACAGAAACGCGTTTATGGACGCGCGATTTTACGATACTCACGATTGGCAGTGCCATTTCGATGTTCGGAAACTCGTTGGCAGGATTCGCCATGAGCCTTATGGTTCTTGACTACACACAATCGTCACTGCTTTATGCAATTTACGTCGTGTTATACACTTTCCCTCAAATTATAAGCCCGATAATCTCTGGAGCGATTCTTGACCGCTTTTCGCGGAAAAAGATGATTTACATCCTTGATTTTACTGCCGCTGGTATTTTTACTGTGATGGGCGCGTCACTTATGCTCGGCTTTTTCAATTACACGCTATTCGCCGCCATAAGCTTTTTGCTAGGAACTATACAAAGTGTCTATTATGTTGCATACGAAAGCTTTTATCCGCTTCTTGTAAGCGAAGGTAATTTTCAGAAAGCGTATTCAGTTTCGAGCTTCCTAGAAACTGTTTCTACGTTCATGGTTCCTGTTGCTGTTGTCGTTTATAAAATAATTGGCATAGGCCCGATTATGCTTATAGACGCGCTTACGTTTTTGATTGCTGCTGTTTTTGAGACTCGGATTAAACAGAACGAAGAATATATAGATAAGCAAAAAGAAAGCATAGCCGGACAGAATGTTACTACTTCAAAGCGGATGTTTTCTGATATAAAAGACGGCTTTTCGTATCTTTCAAAAGAACGTGGACTGCTCGCAATCGCGGTTTATTTCTTTTTCAGCTGTCTAGCCGGCGGCGCGATGAACGTAATGTGTCTGCCCTATTATAAAAGCACGTTTGAAAACGGTGAATATCTTTATGTAATGACATACGGAATGGCTTTTGTCGGAAGGGCGATAGGCGGTATGCTTCATTATAGAATAAAAATTCCTGTTAAGTACAAATTTACGATAGCTCTTCTTGTTTATATTTTCCTGGGGCTTATAGACGGCACATATATGTTCATGACGATAGAGACAGCTAGGATTCTCTGTTTTATAAGCGGTATGGGCGGAATAACGAGTTACACGATACGAAGTTCATCAACGCAAAATTACGTACCGGACGAAATGAAAGGAAGATTCAACGGCGCGTTTTTGATTCTTTCAACTGCCGGTTCTTTGATTGCGGAGCTTATCGCAGGATTCCTTTCTGAAATAATGGATGCAAGGTTTGTCGTCCTTATTTTCAATTTGATAGCAGTTTTGGCGGCGATTATTATAATCGGCGGAAACAGGAAGCACGTCGCAAAGATTTACAATACTGATAATTAGAAAACTCAGGACAACCAGCGCGGCTGGAGATTTTTGAGATTCGTCGCATCAGAAGCGAACGTTGGAGTTTTTTGAGATTTTACTTTTCCGAATTTTTTTGTTACATTTAGTTAGCGGAGATTAACGGATGAAGCAATTTGTTGTTACTGGAATGTCGTGCGCCGCTTGCAGTGCGCGTGTAGAAAAAGCTGTCTCTAAAGTGCCGGGCGTAACGTCCTGCTCTGTAAGCCTTCTCACAAACTCGATGGGAGTTGAAGGCACGGCTTCTGATGCAGAGATTATTCGCGCTGTTGTTGACGCAGGATACGGCGCGGAAACTAAGAGCGGTAAAGGTGCATCAGGCGGTAGTAAACCAGCGATGAGCGCAAGTTCCGGGGGCTGTTCAAGTGCGACGTGTGCTGTAGCTGGTGCGGGCAGCAATGCTGGTAATGCTGGCGGCGCAGCGGCTAATGCGGACGATGCTCTTAAAGACAGGGAAACTCCCGTTTTACGAAAACGCCTCATCTGGTCACTCGCGTTTCTTGTGCCATTAATGTACATTTCAATGGGTCACTCTATGTGGGACTGGCCGCTGCCAGCGTTTATGAGCGGAAAACCCGCGATTTTAGCGCTTGCGCAGCTTATTCTTGCCGCAATCGTAATGGTGATAAACCAAAAGTTTTTTATTAGCGGCTTCCGCGGCATAATTCACCGCGCGCCGAACATGGACTCGCTTGTGTCTCTCGGTTCGGCGGCTTCATTCGTGTACAGCACTGTCCAGCTTTTCGCCATGATACACGCACAGTATGAACTTGATCCGCATAAAGCCGGGGCTGGCGGAGTCCCCTACTCTTACCACCTTTACTTTGAAAGCGCGGCGATGATATTGACGCTTATAACAGTCGGCAAGATGCTTGAAGCGCGCTCGAAAGGGAAGACAACCGATGCGCTTAAAAGCCTTATGAAGCTTGCGCCTAAAACGGCTGTAATATTAGAAAACGGTACAGAGAAAACCGTTCCTGTTGAGTATGTCAAAAAAGGCGATATATTCGTTGTGCGCCCCGGCGAGAATATCCCGGTTGACGGAATTGTTGTTGAAGGTACGAGCGCGGTGAACGAAGCCGCCCTTACCGGAGAAAGCATTCCTGTCGATAAAGCGCCGGGAGACAGAGTTTCGGCGGCGACGACGAACACGTCAGGCTTTATAAAATGTGAGGCTACCCGCGTTGGCGAAGATACAACGCTTTCTCAGATTATCCAGATGGTAAGCGATGCGGCGGCTACAAAAGCCCCGATAGCTAAAATAGCTGACAAAGTTTCGGGCATTTTTGTACCGACTGTTATCTCTATTGCTGCCGTTACTTTTGTAATATGGATGTTCGTCGGAGCCGCCGTTGGAACAGCTTTGACGCACGCCGTCGCAGTGCTCGTTATAAGCTGCCCGTGCGCGCTTGGGCTTGCGACACCAGTTGCAATAATGGTCGGAAACGGCATGGGCGCAAAAAACGGTATTCTTTTTAAGACAGCTGTTGCGCTGGAGCAAGCCGGAAAGACAAATATCGTCGTCCTAGACAAAACAGGCACTATAACTGCGGGCGAACCGGAAGTCACGGATATTATCGCGTTTGATGGCGCGACAAACGGCTCGACAGCCACTGACGGCGTAACCGCACTCAGTAACGCACAAAAAGAACTGCTCGCGGCGGCATACGCGCTCGAAAAGAAAAGCGAGCACCCGCTTGCAAAAGCCGTCGTCAAAAAAGCCGAGGAGCTTGGCATTACCGCCGAGGATTGCGCTGATTTTAAGATTCTTCCAGGAAACGGACTTACGGCAACTCTTAACGGAAGCAAACTCGTTGGCGGAAACTTGTCTTTCATAGCTAACAGTGCTTCCGTCGCCGACCATGCGAAAGAACAGGCCGAAAAGCTTTCCGCACAGGGCAAAACGCCTCTTTTCTTCGCAAAAGACGGTACGCTCCTTGGTATAATCGCTGTTGCTGACGTTATTAAGAAAGACAGCCCCGCAGCTATCCGTGAAATGAAAGAGATGGGGCTTCATGTCGTAATGCTTACAGGCGACAACGAGCGCACTGCAAAAGCTATTGGGGAACAAGCCGGCGTTGATGAAGTTATTGCAGGCGTTTTGCCCGACGGAAAAGAAAGCGTTATCCGGCAGCTTAAAGAAAAAGGAAAAGTGTGCATGGTCGGCGACGGCATAAACGACGCGCCTTCTCTTACGCGCGCAGACACTGGTGTCGCCATCGGAGCCGGTGCGGATGTAGCCGTGGATGCCGCCGACATCGTGCTTATGAAAAACAGCCTTGCCGACGTACCGGCTCTTATCAGGTTAAGCCGCGCCACAGTGCGGAACATTCACGAAAACTTGTTCTGGGCGTTTTTCTATAATATAATAGGCATACCGCTTGCGGCAGGCGCGTTCGTAAAGCTTTTCGGATGGCACTTGAACCCGATGTTCGGCGCGGCGGCAATGAGCCTTTCAAGCTTCTGCGTCGTGACGAACGCATTGCGGCTGAACTTGTTCAAAATGCACAAGCAAAACACAGCAAGCTCAACACAACTTGGCGCGAAAAGTGATATAACAGACAAAACTGATAAACAGGAGATACAAACTATGAGCGAGAAAATACTCAAAATCGAAGGAATGATGTGCGGACATTGCGAAATGCACGTTAAAAAGGCGCTTGAAGCGATTTCTGGCGTAGAATCGGCTGTTGCGAGCCACGAAAAAGGAACAGCAGTCGTAACGCTTTCTGCTTCGGTTGATGATGCTACATTGCGCAAAGCAGTTGAAGAAGCAGGCTACAACGTCATTGGATAAGACGTCCACGAAGCTGGAATCACTCTACTTTTTATAGTACTCGTCAATCTGGTACGTACCGTTCTTGATTTTTTCGTAAAACTCGGTGTCGGGCATCGGTTTGCCAAATAAATAGCCCTGCAGCTGCTCGCATCCGACTTCTTTCAGGAACTGGTACGCTTCCTCGGTCTCAACGCCCTCTGTTAGCGTCTTCATGCCAAGCTCTTTAGCGAGCGATATTACGTTCCGCAAAATCCTGTGAGCCTTCGGATTTTCCGAGAAATTCTCCAAAAACTTCATGTCAATTTTCATAACATCAAAGTCATATTCCTTAAGGACGTTGAGCCCGGAATATCCTGACCCAAAGTCATCAAGCCACAACGCATAACCTGAGTCGCGGAACTTAGAGAACGCCGCTTTAAGGCTTGCGTCGTTTTGAGAGAGTGTGCTTTCCGTAATTTCTATATGTATGCTTTCTTTGTCGATGTTATACTTTTGCAAGCAGTTCTCAACTTCTTCGGCAAGGTTGATAGAATCAAAATCAAGACGAGAAAAGTTAAGCGAAACCGGCAAAAGCGGGAAATCCGTTCCAGGAACTTTGGAGAGCATTTTACAAACCGTTTCCACAACGTACATATCGAGTTTGTGAATCTGATGATACTCTTCCAACGTCTGGATAAAATCTGCCGGAGAAAGGAAACCGAACGTAGGATCATCCCACCGGGAAAGAGCTTCGACACCGCACACCTTTCCGTTCTGCGCGTTTATAACCGGCTGGTAGTAAACCTTTATATATTCGTTCTTTATGGCATTATCGATATTGTTGATGATATACTGCTTTTTCTTAAAGTCGCTAGCCATCGTTTCGTCATATTCGCAGTAAGTCTTGTTATAAAGCTTCTTGATTGAATAGCACGCATACCGCGCATGGTCACATGCGACAAGTGGAAGGCATTCGCGGTTTTCTGGTCTGTAACCACCGACTTTAAGCCCAAGCTTAAGGTCATAGTTCATATCAAACAGATTCTTGCGTAAAAGCTCTATTTTGTCCGAGACGGCCTCATTTTTTGTGAGCACGACGAAATTATCGTTTGAAAAATGCGCGACTACTGAATCGTTGAATACTTTACTAAGGTTATCTGCGAATTTCTTAAGGAAACTGTTGCCTTCCCAAAATCCGTACTTTTCGTTCAAAGCCTTGAAATTCTCGACATCAAAGAAAAGGAACACATAACTTGTCGGGTCTATTTTCTTGTCATTTATAATCGTAAGAGCCTGCCCGCGGAAATAGTTCATGTTCGCAAGCCCAGTAATCTCATCACTTATTGAAAGCTTAAGCAAAATGCTCTGCGCATGCTCAAGCTTTTCATCCTTTTGTGCCTCGTGAAGTTTTTGGTGGAATGAGTTTATCGCGCTCATCAGGATTACGATAAAAACTATTGCCAAGTTGACTTGCGTAGCATAAGATGTAGGCTTCGCAACTTCGCACAAAATAAAGAATAACGTATATGTACCGGTAAGAAATACTATCGAAAAAATCGGGCGCCAGGCGATGAAACAGAAAATCAGGACTGTCATCGTCATAAGATTTACGAACTGTTCGCCCTTGCCATAATCCAGGAACGAAATGTATATGCCGAAAACTATCGCAACGGCAGAGAAAAGATAGCGGATTATTTCCCATTTTACGCGGTTTGTGCTGATTTTTTTAATATGACGGCTTGAATAGATAAACAGGGCGAGCGCGACGGCAAGCAGGAGAACATACATTGAGACATGCTGGATAACCCACTCTGTAGTACGACGGGTAGACTCAATATGCTGCCGGATTATCGTTATCAGTATCATCGTTATTTCGAGCACGATTATTACAGATGATACATAGACAGCAGAGCGTATATTTGAGGAATCAAAATATCTGTTTATGTACGAAGAGTATCTTTCGAGTCCTAAAAACTTTTTAAACTTGTCCTTCATGCCCATACAAATAGTATAGAGCAGTCTGTGGAAAAAAAAAGATTTAAACTAAAAAAAGATAAAATATTGCGTAATTTGTTTAAAAAATTGTATATTTTCTTAGTCACAAGCTCGTCGGATTTTTAAGGAGTATTTGAAATGTGTGGAATAGTAGGATATATCGGTCATAAAGACGCAACACCTGTTCTTGTAAGTGCGCTCAAAAAACTTGAGTACAGGGGATATGATAGCGCGGGAATCGCTGTTTTTGATGGCGAGGACATAATTGTGCGCAAGGCGAAAGGCGCGCTTAGGTTTTTGGAAGAAAAAATCGCCGACGAAATAATAAAAGGCTCGCTCGGTATAGGACATACACGCTGGGCGACACACGGTGAGCCGAGCGACATAAACGCACATCCGCAGACGAACGTAAGCGGTTCAATTGCCGTCGTTCATAACGGCATTATAGAAAACTACATGGAGCTTAAAAGCTGGCTTCAGGCGCAGGGCATTGTTTTCCGAAGCCAGACAGACACCGAAGTTATAGCGCATCTTGTGAACTACTACTACGAGCAGTCGCCGGACATTTTCGCGGCTGTGCTTAAAGCACTTCAAAAGCTGGAAGGAAGCTACGCGCTCGGCGTTATATGCAAAGATTTTCCGGACAGACTCATTGCCGCGCGTAAGGAAAGTCCGCTCATTGTAGGGCTTGGAAAGTCAGAGAACTTTATTGCAAGCGATGTGCCCGCCGTGCTTGAATACACGCGTGACGTTTATTTCCTTGACCAAAAAGAAATTGCCGTTCTTTATGATGACCACGTTGATTTGTTCACGGATGATGGCGAGCGCGTCATAAAAGAACCGTACCACGTTGATTGGGATATTTCGTCGGCGGAAAAAGGCGGTTACGCGCACTTTATGCTCAAAGAGATATACGAGCAGCCAAAAGCACTTACGGATACGTTGCGCCCCCGCCTTGTAAAAGAAAACGGCGTGAACGCTGACATTGCGTTTGATGAGGTCGATTTCGGCGACGAATGGAAGAATGCGGAGCGTGTCGTCATAACGGCATGCGGCACTGCGTATCATGCGGGAGCTGTCGCGAAATATGTGTTTGAAAAACTTGCCCGCATTCCGGTCGTCGTTGATTTTGCAAGCGAGTTCCGCTACAGAGATCCTATCCTTACTCCAAAAGATATTTTCATCGTTATAAGCCAGTCCGGTGAAACGGCTGATACGCTTGCCGCCATGCGTCTTGCAAAGCAGGCGGGGGCGCACATCATCGCCATAACGAACTGTGTCGGCTCAACAGTAAGCCGCGAAGCAGATGACGTTATATATACTTGGGCAGGCCCGGAAATCGCCGTCGCCTCAACAAAGGCGTACACGACGCAGCTTATGTGCCTGTGCCTTCTCGCTCTTAAAACTGCGTTCCTACGCGGAACGGTGACGGACGCGGAGTACAAAGCTCTTCTTGACGAGCTGGAAGAAATTCCGGGCAAGGCACAGACGATACTCGACAATCAGGCGGCGATACAGAAGTTCGCATCGCGTAACTTTAACAAAGAGAAGGTTTTCTACATCGGGCGGCAGTATGACAGCGCGACGAGCCTTGAATGCGCGCTTAAGCTAAAAGAAGTAAGCTACATGCATTCAGAAGCGTTCGCCGCCGGAGAGCTTAAGCACGGACCTATCGCGCTTATAGACAAGAACACGCTCGTTGTTGCGACGGCGACGAAAAAAGACCTTTTTGAAAAGCTTATAAGCAACATTGTAGAAGTTAAGTCACGCGGCGCCGCAACGCTTGTTATAACGCAGGACGATGCGGGTTCTTTCGGGGAAAGCGCGGACGAAGTTATCGTTATACCCGACACTTCGGAAGTTTTCACATCGATGCTTTCGATAATTCCGGCGCAGCTTTTCGCGTACTATTGTGCGGTGCAGCGCGGTAACGACCCCGACAAGCCGCGAAACCTGGCAAAATCCGTCACCGTGGAGTGATTTTAACATGAATATATGCTATAATTATTGAGCAGGAGCATAAAATGAATGCAGATTGCGCAAAATTAAGCAACGATTTGAATTACACTTTATTCTCGTTTGGGAACTCCAGGCTTAAATTTATTGCCCCTTATTCATTGCAAAAATATGAAAAAGTAGTCTCTTGGGATAATGGCTACTTAGTTGTTTTGGCAAAATACACACATAATAGCGAACCTGAAGAAGAATATATTGATTTATTACCTATCCTCAAAGATTTGTACATTGACCCAGAACAATTTTTAAAACCTATAAAAAGAGTAGAGGTATGCTATGACTGATTTACAGAAAATTTCCGATGATGCCGACATGATTGTCTGTGGTTTCGCTTATAAAAAAACAGAGCATGGAATACGTATTTTTAATTTGAACAACGGAGAAGGAGCTGCGCTTGTCGCTGAGGATGGCTCTCTAATCGAAACAAATATGGATGATATAGAGTTTTCTATTGCACAAAAACATCTTGCTGAAAATGCAAAATATATGGAGGCGTAAATGCCTAAATACTTTTCATTTAAAGTCGCAGGATACTATTTATATTTCACATCAAAATGTGTTATTGAAGCTATGCATGTTCATGCGAGCGATTCAAAACTCACAGAAGAAAGCTCTGCAAAGTTTTTTGTGAAAGGTAACGGTGATACTGTTTTACAAGAACGAGGTATTTTAAATGACAGGGAGATAAACAAAATACAGAGTTTTATAAAAAACAATTATCAAAACATGTACGCGAAATGGTGTGAATACAGCAAAAAAGGATTTTTTATCAGATAATCTCAACCGTATTGATTCATCAGGGGGTATTTTCTTACTCTGCGATTTATGATAGTATAATTGTGAATTGTGCGGATAATGCGGTGCATATCCGGCAAATTATATTCAACGAGGTATACCATGAGACTTGCGAAACGTTTCAGAAAAGACACACGCTCAAAGCTTACTAGAGCGAACACAAAGAAAAGAGTAAAGACAATCAGAGAAAATCTCGCTGTTATCAAGGCTTTGGCATAAGCGGAACAGCGTAAAAGCTTCTTTACGATCTTATGGCTCTCCGGCGTTAACGTGACGCATTCGGAGAGCTTTTTTATGCAAACAGAGCTGCGACTGTTTTCCAAATATGGATAATCGGGTAGAAATACGCCGCGAACATCGAGATACCGCCGAACTGGTTCATCAGGATACGGCGCGAGATAAAGAACATCAGCGTGTAGGCACCGAACGTGCTGACGAAAATGATAATGCGCTTTTTGAATACGTCGATGTAGTGACGGACGACCTCGACGAGCTCCGGGAACTCTTTCAGCGCGGGGATATACGACGAAAGTTTTTTTACGGTGTCGAGCGCGGTTTTTACTTTGGGATAGCACTGGATGATGTACTTGGAGATACCGGCTTCCAGGCTTTTCTCCTGCACGATGCACTTTACTATGGGGAACATCGTCTTGGCATTGTTGACGGAACGGATTATCCCCCATACAAGCGAAATCAAGAAGAAAACAGATGCCATGTAGTACGAGACAATCTCGCTTATCGGCTGGAAGATTACAAGAAGCATACCGCACGTAAGAAGCAGGAAATTGATAATCGAGTTTTTTATCGTGGTTTTCAGCGAGCTGTTGAGCCGGGCGTTTATTTCTTGCTCACCGAAGTCCAGTATGACAGGCAAAGCTTCTTTTTCAACGAGCATTACGCCGGCGTTTACAAGGCTGTGGAATATCGCTCCGATAACGAAAATATCGTCTATAAAGCCGATGAACGGGATAACATCGGGGATTAGGTCGATTGGTGAGATTACGTAAATGAGCGCGCCGATAATCTCTGCCTTCATCCATTTTGGGGTGTCTGGCGAGAGATAGAATTTCCAGAGAGCTTTCATCTTGTCGCCCACTTTTTTCATGGGGCCTTTTATGAATTTGTCGATTTTTGCCCGCACGTCGGAAATCTGCTTTTCCGTGGCGTGTTCGCCAAATTCTTCGGCTTTTTGAAGAGCTTTCTCTTTTTCGTATTCTAAAGGCGTATTTTTCATTTATCTACTCTGCTAAAAGACTAGCGACAGAACTTCCTCCATCGTGGAAACAGGGCAGAACTTAAGCCCTTTCTTAACTATCTCCGGTATCTCGTCAAGGTCGCGCACATTCTGCTTCGGGATAATTATCGTCTTTATCTTGTTGCGCTTTGCAGCCACAGTCTTTTCCTTTAAGCCACCGATTGGAAGCACTTTTCCTGTAAGAGAAAGCTCGCCTGTCATAGCAAGGTTCGGCTTTATCTTCTTTCCGCGGACGAGCGACATAAGAGCCGTCGCCATAGTAATGCCGGCAGAAGGACCGTCTTTCGGGGTCGCGCCTTCGGGTACATGAAGGTGGATGAAGTTTTTGTTGAACCACTCCGGTTTGCAGAGCTTGTGCTTAAGGGCGTACATGCGCACCCAGCTCATCGCGATGGAAGCAGATTCTTTCATTACGTCGCCGAGCTGTCCCGTAAGCTGTAATCCGTCCCTGCCCGCGCCGGAAGGCATGTCTACGGCTTCTATAAGCAGGGTGTCGCCGCCCATGCTTGTCCACGCAAGACCTATCGCTGTTCCGGGCTTATCCGCCTTAAGGATGACTTCTTCGTCGAAGACGGGCTTGCCCAGATACTTTTCTATATCGCTGGCGGCAATCGTAAGAGGCTTTGCGAGCGCCTTAGCAAGTTCGGCGCGGGCAGCCTTAACTTCCGCCCCTTCTTTTTTGTTGTCTTTGGCAAGAAACTTCTTCAAGGATTTGTCGGCAGATTTATCTTCCGTGTTATCGACAAGAACTCCGGAATCGACAAACATACCAATCTTGTTAAAGGCTTCTCTTATTATATTGTCTTGCTCTATCGCTTCTTCGAGCGCAGTAGTGGCTTCCCTAACCTCGTCAGACGCGATAAGTTCCGCCGCGTACTTGCGGTGAATTTTGTCAAGGTTCTTCTCGAAGTTTCGGACCCCTGCCTCACGCGCGTAAGATTCCGCTATCAAATGGAAAGCTTCTTTGGTGTATTTTACCTGACCTTTTTTAAGGCCGTTTTTGTCGAGGCTCTTTGGAAGAAGATATTTTTTGCCTATCTCCATTTTTTCCTGATCGATGTAGCCGGAAAGCGTGATAATTTCCGCGCGGTCAAGAAGCGGCTCCGGTATTGAATCGAGCGTGTTTGCCGTAAGAATGAAAAGGATGTCCGAAACATCGAACGGCAAATCAAGGTAATGGTCGCGGAAAGAGACGTTCTGCTCCGGGTCAAGGACTTCAAGAAGCGCGCTCGCAGGGTCGCCCTGATAGCTCTGCCCCATTTTGTCTATTTCGTCAATCATGAAAACAGGCGCTTTTGTCTTGACTATCTTTAATCCCTGTATAATTTTACCAGGCATTGCACCCACATACGTACGCCTGTGTCCTTTAATTTCTGCTTCATCGCGCATTCCGCCAACGGAAAAACGGAAGAACGGCTTGTTCATAGCCCGCGCGATAGAACGGCCTACGCTTGTTTTACCAACGCCGGGCGGTCCTACAAGAAGGATTATAGAGCCTTTGTTGTCTTTTTTAAGAAGGCGCACCGCAAGATATTCGATAATGCGCTTTTTAACGTCATCAAGACCGTAGTGGTCTTCTTCAAGAATCTTTTTCGCGTTGTCGATGTCGTACGCTTCTGGCGCAGGTTCTTCCCACGGCAGATTCGCGATAAGCTCAAGATAGTTACGCGACACGATGTATTCAGAGGAGTTCGGCTCCATCAGGCTGAATTTCTCTAGCTCGCTTTCAACTGTTTCTTTTATCTCGCCAGTGAAATGCAAAGCATCGATTTTTTCCTTGAATTTCTGATAGTCAGAGCTTTTTGCGTCGGTCGTCATGCCGAGCTCTTCTTTTATGGATTTAAGCTCTTCTTTCAAGAAATACTCACGCTGGTTTTTCTCCACACGGTTGTTTATTTCCGTCTGGATTTTTTTCTGAATTCTAAGGAGTTCCTGCTCTTTCTTGATGAAAACCAGAACGGTTTCCATTCTCTGCCGGACGTTTTCCATCTCCAGTACGCGCTGCTGGTCGGCTTTGTCCACGTTCAGAATTGACGCTATAAAGTCGGCAATCTTTCCCGGATGGTCGATGTTTATCATGTTAAGGCGCATTTCTTCGGAGAAAAGCGGGTTATTCTCTGAAATTTCCTTCATCTCGCTTATAAGCGCGCGTGTAAGAGCCTTAACTTCGAACGTGTCGTCCTCAACATCTTCCAAATACTCAACGATGGCGGCCATTGGCTCGCGCTCGCTAAGAATGCGCTTTATTTTGAAACGCTTGATTGTGGAAATAAAAATATTAAGTCCGCCGTCCGGCAGGTTTATTTTCTTTACGATACGTGCCACAGTACCGACTTTGTGAAGGTCAGAAGCACCCGGACGCTCTGCATCGTTTTTGAGCATAACGATTCCCAAAAGGTTGTCGCCGGCGCATGACTGCTCAACGGCCTTAAGGTCGTCGGGCGCATTTATCATAAGGGGCGTGAAAATCCCAGGAAAAATGGGTCTGCCCGAAAGTGGAATGAGTACAAGTTTATTTGAAAGTATCTGATCTGCAGGTACGATATTTGGATCTGCCAAAAGGAAGCCCTCCTGTTACAAATAATATAACAAAGAACGAGCCACATCGGCAACCTACAACACCAGTGAAAACTCCGCGTACTCGCCTTCGACACTGTTCACCGTAAGCTTCGCATGGTGAATGTCCGCGATTGATTTTGCTATTGAAAGCCCAAGACCGTAGCCGCCCGTGTCGCGCGCGCGTGACTTGTCCGTCCGATAGAACCGCTCAAAAATACGCTTCTGGTCTTCCGCGCTAATTCCCGCGCCGGTGTTCCGCACAGAAAGCACCTTCTTGTTGCCTAAAACCGAAAGCGAAACCTTTATCACAGCACCCTGCTCCGTGTGCTTTACAGCGTTATCGAGCAGGATAACCGCTACCTGTTTTATCGCGCTTTCATCGCCTGTATACTGCACATTCTCCGCGATGTCTGTCTCCAGTGTTTTTTCCTGCTCGAACACCGTGCTTTCGAACGGCAGCACAGAACTCATCACCGCGCGGCTAAGATCGAACGAATAAAACTGATACTTCACTTCCTGACTGTCGCACTTTGCCAGGTAAAGCAAATCTTTTACGAGCTTGCTCATCCGCTTTATTTCACCGCGAATATAACCAATCCATTTATTTTCGCCGGTTTCGCCAGCCAAAACGTCAAGGTTAGCGGATATAACAGCAAGCGGTGTTTTCAGCTCATGGCTCGCATCGGCGACAAATCGCTTCTGCTTATCGAACGCGACGCGCACAGGCTCAACAGCCCAGCGTGAAAGAATCCACGCTATCACAACAGAGATTACAAGGCTTATCAAGTATAAATAAAGCGATATTCGGAAAATACGCGCGTGAAGGTTCGCCTCTGCCTGAACTTCTGCAAAAACGACAATATAGCCATAGTCTTTTTTAGCGAGCATATAGCCGATTCCGCCCAAAAAGCCAAAATCTGCATCTTTTAAGATTACAGAATGGGTCAGCTCAGAAATTTCTTCATCCGTAAAATGAAGCGGAAACGGCGAGATTACGTCCGTTATGTTTCCGGCAGAGTCGAGCTTTACCGAAAAGTAATTTCTCATGCTGGAGTTATCAAACGGCTGCTCCAGTGAGAAAAACTGGAATCTTTCCCTTCTGTTTTTAAGAGTGTTTATCTCCCATTCCGGGTCATATTCCTCATATTCAGGCTTATTGCCAAACCTTTCGGAATCGGGCTGAAAATCGTCCCGTTGTATATCATCACGCTTAACATCCGAAGGATTCCGCCAACTGCGTATACTGTTGTCCATTCCGTCATTCAGGCGATACATCACATTCGGCAAAAATCCGCCACCGTCGTTGTTAACAAGCTCTTGAAGCCGCTCGCGTATCTGGTTTTCCGTAGAACGCGTAGAAATCAAGTTTATAAAACCAAATATCAGGCTGAAAACGACAGTCAGAATAACAGCGATCGTAACTATGAATTTAAGACGAAGTTTGCTGATTACATCCATTCTAGCACTCCAAGGAGTACCCGGCTCCGCGAACAGTCTTTATTTCCGTACGAGCGCCTAAAAACTGCAATTTCTTACGCAAAAAAGAGATATAAACTTCCACGTTATTATATTCCGCTTCCGAGTCTCCGCCCCAGATTTTATCGATTATCCGTTCCTTTGTAAGAATCTGCTCCGGGTTATACATAAGAAGTTCCATAATCTGGAATTCCTTAAGAGAAAGCTTCACCTGATTGCTGCCGGAAGTAAGTTCGTTTTTCTTTACCTTAAGCGATATGTCACCGAAATTGACTTCATCATCGATAACCTCACCTTTACGGCGGAGCAACGCGCGGACACGCGCAAGAAGCTCATCCGTGGAAAAAGGTTTCGTCATGTAGTCGTCTGCCCCGTAATCAAGCCCGGCAACCTTATCCTCTATTTCATCCTTTGCGGTGAGCATAAGGACAGGAACGGAGTTTTTATCCGCCCTTAAGTTCCTAAGAACTTCTATTCCGGTCATTTTAGGGAGCATGATGTCAAGGATTATAAGGTCATATACGCCGGAACGCGCAAATTCCAGCCCAGACTTGCCATCATAAACAGCATCAGCATTGTATGTGTTTTTCTTGAGTATCTCGGTTAATGCTTGAGCGAGATGAATTTCGTCCTCTACAAGTAGTATTCTCATATTTTAAGAGTTAAACACCTTTATCTTAAATGAATCTGAAAAAATTAAAAAATCGAGTTGTTTTTCTAAAAAGCTACTTTCGAAGCCTCGTTGCAGAAAGCCCTGCGCTGTACTATGTCCTGTCACCAAAGCGGAAGCAGTCTTTTCCTTCTGTTTTTGCGGTGTAAAGCGCTTCGTCAGCTCTTTCGTACAAAGTTTTAAAGACCATTCCGTTTTGCGGAGAAATAGCAATGCCTATAGAACATGTAAGCGAAAATCCGCGGGAATCGAACTGGATAGGACCTCGTAGCGCGTTGCATACAGCTTCTGCCTTTTCCTGCACAAAATCGAAAGAAGGAACATCCGTCAAGAACACGATGAATTCATCGCCACCGACGCGCCCTATTAAGTCTGTATCCGAGAAAACGGCTTTTATTCTTGAAGTTACCTCGCAAAGAACCGCATCGCCGTACAAATGGCCATAAGTCTCGTTCACAACCTTGAAGTTATCAAGATCAACAATGAACATAACGCATGAAAGCCCTGTCTTAGAAGATTCAGCAAGCGCGAAGTCTATTTTATGCTGTATTGTGGCTCTGTTATAAAGCTTGGTAAGAGAATCGCGCTCTGCTCCATCCATAAGTGTCAGTTCGCGGATTTTCTCATCGTTTATGTTGCGCGCGTACAAGAGCATGCATACATCGCCCTGCATTGGCTCAAGTATGAAGTTTACGAAAACGCGGCACCACTGAACTTCGTCTTGCGTTACTATGGAACGGTATTCAAACGAGAAATTCGTCATCTGGCTTCTGAAAAGATTAAGAAGATATTCCTTAGAAAGCATATTCGTAAAGAAACTTCTGTCCTTTTCATACACGAGCTGTTCTGTCATGGACGTTACTAAGTTCCAATACGCCATTGAATGAGCTTCGCCCATTTTGTTCTTAAGGCGTCTATCCGGCTTTAGAACGATATTCTTAGTGAGGTTTATCTCCATAAGATAGATGGCATCAGAAACCATAGCGTCATGGTACTGCATGTCCATAAGGTACTGAAGCTGGCGTTCTTTCTGGTCGTTTATATCTATTGCAACACCGATTGCCTTAGAAGGCTCGCATGTCTCGTCGTCATAGATTGTCGTGTATTTTATGTTTATCCACTTGAAGTTCGCGCCGTCAACTTTTGCACGGACCTCTGAATTGCACTCCGGCTCACCGCGAGCCAGGGCTTCATGCATCTCCAAGTACGGAAAAAGCGAGTCAGGATGAATAAATCCGGAGCTCAACAAAGTTTCTGGAATATTAGGAATAACGCCGTCCTTCCATCGTGATTTAACGACGGGGGAATCGCAAAGAATCGATTTTGTCGCAAAATCGTATTCCCACACGAGCGCGGACATATTCTGCATTCCGATTCTAAGACCGTCATTCTGGCCTCTAAGGGTCATTTCGCGCCGACGTATAGCGGAAATATCGAACAACAGTCCTGTTATTGAAGAGCCTGCGTTAAACGTGAATACACCGTAAAAACATGTTCCCGCCATTTTCTTAAGCTCAGCTTCAATCTCAAAAGATTTTTCAGTTGAAAGCTTCTGCTTAATCTGCTCAAAGTCATAAGGCGAAACGCAATTCTTAAGACAGCGTTTTTTGGCATCCTTTACGGAGTCAAGCCCTGTCATAGAGAGGAAACTGTCATTTGAATCTACGATAGTAAGATTACTGTCGTTTTTTACGGTAAAATAACCTGTCTTGCTGTCGGCAAAAAAATCAACTATATCCACGATATTATTCCACTAGAATAATTATACACCTTTTCCGCCAGTTATCAAGAATTTTTATTCGTCAGGGAACATTCTGCAATGGAAGCTACGATCCGAACAACGTCGGGCTTGTTGAATCGCATCGAGCCCTTCGCGCCCCGCGCAAAAAAGCGTTACTCCAGAGGCCTGTCCGACGCGGGGCGGCACTTGGTTCGCGCCCCACGCAAAAAAGCGTTACTCCAGAGGACCGCGGTAATACTGGATATCCATGTCGTCGAGCCGCTTTTTATGGACGGGAAGCCGCGCGGCAAAACTGTTGAAGTTCTTTTCGTTCTGCGGCAACCAGAACGACTCTGAAAGGGCGCAAAGACGCGGGAAAATCATATATTCCGCTATTTTCGCGGCATAAATCAGCTCTGTCCAAAGGTTACCCTGCCCGCCCAAAACGTTTTTCCGCGCGCTCTCGCTCATTTCTGAAGAAACCGGCGAAAAACTGTACGAGTCCTTAACTGTTATAATGCCAAGGTTTCCAGGCTCCAGCGGGTCATCAAGGTTCTTGTAATCAAGGTAGCATCCGTCTGTATTCGGCGATATTATGACTTTATGGCCAAGCGCGGAAGCTGCCTCGCCACCGCTCATGCCGCGCCAAGACTGCACTATAAGTGACTCAGGAAGCCCGAATTTTTCCGTTCCTTCAAGAACTTCATCCCAGCCGACCGGTGTTTTGCCACGTTCTTCGAGCATTTTCGCAAACTTTGCTGTCATAAAGCCCTGAAGCATATTCTCGTCAGAAAGGCCTTCTTCTTTCATGCGCACCTGGCACTTCGGGCATTCCTTCCAGCGCGTCCGCGGACACTCATCACCACCGATATGAACGTACTGACCAGGGAAAAGTCTGCATACAGTATCAAAAACTTTTTCAAAAACAGTGAATACAGCATTGTTTCCGGCGCAAAGAACGTCATCAAAAATGCCCAAACGGTCTTCTACATGGTACGGACCGCCTGTACAACCGAGCTCCGGATAAGCGGCAAGCACGGCAGAAGCGTGACCGGGCGTTTCAACTTCCGGCACGACTGTTATATGGCGTGCTGCAGCATACTCCACAACCTGACGAATCTCGTCGTCGGTGTAGTAGCCGCCTTTTGGAGCCTCGTGATCCGGCAGACGCAGGCTTTTCCGGAGCGACCCGATTTCTGCAAGGCGCGGGTATTCCGGGACGTTGAAACGCCAGCCCTGATCGTCTGTAAGATGCCAGTGAAAGCGGTTCAGCTTATGGAAAGCGGCGGCATCTATCATTTTTAACACGAACTTTACAGGATAGAAAGTACGGCAAACGTCGAGCATCAAGCCGCGCCATTCGTATGCGGGGATATCCTCAATATAAAGGCAGGGGATGCTGCCGCCGAACGTCATAAAAAGCTGCTTCAGTGTTATGTCGGCATAGAAAAAGCCTGCTTCAGCAACGGCGCGGACACGGATTCCGTCTTCAGAAACTTCAAGAATGTACGCTTCGTCCATTAGGTTCTTGTTAAAACTTTTTATGCACGAAAACATCAATGTGTCAGAGCGCTCGCGCTTTACACACGACAAAAGACTGTCCACAGTCTTCGCGCCGTCAGACGCTTTGCCACCGCCATTGAACGAACCTTCCGAAACTTTCACAAAACGCGGGGAAGGAACTAATCCCAACTCATTTTTATCTACCATATTTCCATCCTATATCTTTGTTTTATATTATTTTATTCATAAACTGCCGCATCTCACGCGCGAATCACAAATTAAAACTTGCTCACCCCTCTTCTTATAAGCTCGATGCACATTCGCCCGTTATGATACGGACACTTCCACGGCTCCGTTATTCCGTGGTCAGAAGCAGCCCCGTCTTTCGTGACGCTCCAGAACCACTCACTGCCGTCTCTCTTATCCGTCAGCACCTTCTGTATATAATCCGCGATTTTCGCAGCCGCATCCTTATAGGCGCTGTTATTGGACTTCTGCCAAGCGTTCATAAATCCGACTACAGCTTCCGCCTGAACCCACCAAATACGGTCCGTATCGACAACGGCGCTCGCAATTCCTTCCTTTTCAGAAGCCTCTCCCCTGCACTCGTTGTTAAGAGCCTCGCCGTCAAAAGCACAGTCCAGTATTTTCCGCGCGACAACAGGCGTATACTCCGCCGTCTCATCTATTATCTTTTTCGCACGGTCCCGGTACTGCTGGCCGATCTCATTATTATCAAGCCCTTCTTTCAGAACTTCGCACGCTCTGTCAAGAAGCCACGAAGCTTCTATATCGTGTCCGTATGAATGGATATCCGCGAGCGCGCTCATGCCGGCATCAAAGAATGTCTCCAGCCGCTCGAATTCCGGGTTGTACACTTTGGAATGCGCGACCTCAAGAATATCGATAAGCTTTTGAGCCACTGCCGGATGGCGGTCTGCATTAAAAAGCTCGGTATACGCTTCCATGATGTGAAGCAGCGTGTTCATCGTCTTTGTGGCGACAACACCCTGGTCACAAATCGCACTTTCAACTACACTGCGCCAGTCAGCCGTATAAGCCTCGTTATACGCGTTGCCGTCGTAAAAATATGTCTCTATGCACTCAAAAAGCGAGTACGCAAGGCGCAGAGCCTCTTTATCGCCGGTCGCCCTATAAAAAGACGCCAGGCCGTAAATGCAGAACGCCTGATTATACGCGTTTTTCGTGCTGTCAGAAACGGAGCCGTCGTAATGCATCATCCAGTAAACGCCGCCATATCGCCGGTCAACACAATAGTCGCGGATAAACTGATACGCATGATACGCGTTCTTAAGATTGTCCTCACCGCCGAGCGTCATGTATGCATTGGAATAGAACCACAGAATCCGGCTGTGAAGAACCACGCCCTTATCTGCTTTTTTCAGGATTTCAAGGTCATACGTGCGGAATCCGTAAAATCCGCCGTGTTCATCGTCTTTCATGCTGTTCCAATAAGGAATAATGACATTTTTTAAATGCGTTTCTGCATTGAAGCTCACAATGCTCCTCCAAAATGACTTCGCTTTTTTTCAATCCGATTCAGCAACTTCGACCGCGAACGAAGACCGCGCACAGCCATAAACTGCTTTCTCCTATTCTCACATCAAAAAAACGGTTTGTCAATTGAGTAACACTGAACCATAGTGCATGTTTTGTCAGTTCTTTTCCAAAACATTTACAAATTCATTTACAGTCGAAAAAGCTTTTTCTCTGGTAAAATCGTGAGATATATTTTCAGTCGCTTCCAACCTATTTTCCCATAAAATGATTTTCTGCGATTCGTTCAAACTTCCCTTTCTGTAATTCTTCCATGCAGCTACTTTTTCCAATCGTTTTAAGCATTCATCATTTGATAAATCTGTGTCTGGTACTTTCTCCGAATGTGCCAAAAACCAGACTTCTATACATGGTCTGCTCAGAACCGCTTTTGCATCACATTGTTTGATATTTTCAACAACACTTTGAATATCTGCATCATACATCAAAAAGCAATCAATATTCTCTTTACTGCTGATTTTCAATTCATTCTTATGGCGATTTATCAACCTTTGATTTATCTGCTGCCCGACAATCCGTGAAATAATTTTTATCGGAAGCCTATATTTCTGTTTTAAATGCTCAACATAGCATTCTTCAGTTTCACCCTCGCAAAAAACGAGAATGACCGGTTTCATTTTTCGCTCAGGACGACCGTTTTTTCCTCGTGCCATACTCATTCTCCGAAAAGGTTTCTGATTTCATCAACAGAAGCTGTTACATAAGGAACTGCGTCAAACCTTCCTTGTAAATACCCCTTTTCGGCATCCATGTTCTCACGAAAGTCCTTAAAATCAAATAAAGAATAGAAATCTGTTGAACCATCTTCAAGTTTATTTGTAAAGCAAATTTGGTCACGGCGAAGTTTTTTTACATCAATAAGGTTTGTGTTGTGGCTTGTAAAAAGTAACTGCGCTCCTTTTGAAGCATGAACCATATTGATAATAAACTGCGCCAGTTCGGTGTGAAGGCTCAAATCAAATTCATCGACAATAAGAGTTTTTCCTCGTTTGCAGATATCAAGAAGAACAATCAAGAGTGAAAAAATCTGAATAGTTCCAGCTGATTCTTCGGCATATAAATCAAACTTAATCTTTGGATTCCGCTTATGTGTAGTTAAAAACCTTGTTATTACTTCTGTCTGAATTGAAGGAATCCCATATTGTAAATCTGGAGCAATGGTCGGAACATTTATTTTTTCTTTTCTGACTTCAATATCAA
>JAEEGK010006286.1_pt1 | contig 28622 bp, 15 predicted proteins | sample 8958771 | NCBI WGS metagenome assembly JAEEGK01 (sample SAMN16246547, study PRJNA631951) | gut metagenome | biome: gut microbiome; feature: rumen; material: SC-attached | host: Bos | place: Iran: Karaj | collected 2018-10 | reverse complement strand
AAAAAGAAAAAAATAAAAAAATATAAATTAAAAAATAAAAAAAAATAAAAAATAATTTTATAAAATTTAAAAGAAGTTTATAAGATAAAATAAATTAAAAAAAAAAATTATTATTATTATTATTATTATTATTATTATTATTATTAATTTCATAATTAGAAAAAAAAGACGAATTGAATTTATTATCGATTATTTCTTTATTAAAAAAATTGATTTTTTCAATATCAAAATTATTATTTTTAATAGAATTATTATTTAAAGACGGAAAAGTTTCTGAATTTAAACTTTTACTATTATTAATATTATTTTCATTTAAAAAAGAAAAAGAATCAAAAATATTTTTTGAAATTTCATCTGCTAAATTTAAATTAATATTATTAATTTTTTTATATTTTATTTCTTTATTTTTTTTATTAATATTTTTAATAAGAATTTTTTTTTTTATTCTAAAAACATTCATAGTTTTATTAATAGAACTTTCAATATAATTTAAAGGAAATAAATTTTTGTTAAAACATTTTTTAAAATAAATAAATGAAATATTTTTTTTATAAAATTCATACAAAAATTCTTCATTATCATTAAATATTAAATAATCTTTAAAAACAGAAACAAATCTTTTATTATAATTATAAACTAATAAATTAATTTTCATTCTATTATACAAATCATTATTTATATTATAATTCTTCAAAATTTTATTCGAAATTAAATAAAAATTAACATAATTCATAATAAATATTATTATTTAAATAAAAATATAAATAATATATAAATAAATAAAAATAAATAAAATTTTTTATAATTATTATAATAAATCAGAGTTTTTTCTCAAAAATTAAATAAAGTTAAATATTAAAAGTAATATTTATTAAGGAGCAATTCCAAATAAGCATACAAAACAATGCATTTGCTCATTTTCATATTTAACAGTAATACTACCATCGGTATTTGGATTCCATAAACATGTTGAACTAAAGTGAAGTGAAGCATCTCCTTTTTGAAAGATTGTTCCATTGCAAATAAATTTAAATCCTCTTTGTTGAGAATGAAGAGTTTTAATTACTTCATCTGTTATTGCATTAGTCCATCCTTGGGCATCTTTTTGACTGTATTGTTGACCTTCCAAATGTTTGTAAATTATTTCTTTTACTATATTATTTAGTTCTTCTTTACTGCTTGCAAATTGAAGTTCGGTTGACATTTTTATAAATAAAAAATTATTTTTTATTATTTATTTTAATTTTTTTATTAATATTTTAAAGATATTATATTAATATTAAAATTTATTTATAAAATTATATTAATAATTAATAATTAATTAAATAAAATTTAAATAAAATTTAATCTTCATTTAAATTTTCTAAAATATCTTCAAAAAGTTTTAGATATTTATTATTTACTTTTTGAATAAAATCTTTTTTATTTCTTCTTGATAGTTCATTAATTGTTGGACTTGTATTAAAAATTCCCAAAAAATATTTATATTGTATTTTATTTTCAAAAATATAATTAAACAATTCATCTTTTTTATTATACCATGAATTTAAATAAGTAAAAATATTATTAAAATATTCATCAACATCAATATTGTAATTTTTTCTTTTAACAAAATCTTCAATTCCTTGTTTAATAAATTTTAAATCTTTTAACATTATACTTCGACCTGTATTTGAACATTTTTTGATTTTTGAATAAGAATCTTGAATGTTACCTATAATAAATTTAATGAATATAATTATTAATTCTTCTTGTTTTTTTTTACTAAATAAAAGTAATTTTGTTTCTATTTTTTCATAATTATATTTTAATTGATATAAGATATCACTTACATATTCATTTGGATCAAATAAATTTACTTCAGCTTCATTTTCTTTTTTATTAAAATCATAATCTAAAATTTTGTTTTTTATTACATCTAAAGAAAAAATTTCGCTTGTTATTTTCATATAAAAAAAATATCGCAATTCATTAATTAATAATTTATATTTTTCAATATTTTCAATGATAAAATTTTTTTGAAAATCTAATTCGATTTTGTCACAAAAATGTTTTAATCTTTTAATAATTTTATAAATAGAATGAAAACTATTAATTAATAACATAATTTCATAAAAATTAGAATTATCAAATTTATTACTTTTATTTCTATTAATTTCTTCAGATAAAATAGGTAAATTAACTTCATTATTATTAAAAATTGTATTTAATTTTTGATTAAAATTAATATAAAATTTTCTAAAATTTGAATATTTTTCTTGATAAGAAGTTATTTCTGAGCCGTATTCAAATTTTTCATTTTTTTTTATATCTTCTATTTCAATGTTTGTTGTAAGAGAATTAAAATATGTTTTATTTGTAATAAACATGTTTATTGTTGCATAAATATAATAATCAAATAAATTAAAAAGTTCTAGAAAATTTTCAAATGTTAAATTTTCAAAAAATATAAAATTTATTATTAAATCAAAAATTGCTCTTATTAAACTTACACTTGATTGTGTTAATATTAATGAATCTAAATTTAAAGGTTTTGATAATAATATTATATTATTTTCTTCTTCATTTTCATTTAAATTTTCTTCTAAAAAAATTTCATTGTAAAAATTATCTAAATCATCATTATTTAAATTTTTATTATTGTTTAAAGTAATTAAAAATTTTTTATATTTTATTGAAACTTTTTCTTCTATTTTTTCAATTGAAAAAAAATTATTTTCAGATTCAATATCTGTTTTTTCCCATGAATCACCAGAAAGTAAAATATTTAATTTATTAATATTTCTTAAATTTTCATTTTTTATATGATCATTAACTAAATTTTTTAAACTTAAAGAAAATAATTTTGAATAATTTAAATTAAATTTTTTCTTTGAAAATTCAAAAAAAACACAAAAATAAGAAAAAATTAAAATAATATTTTTTTTACTTGAAAAATCTTTTATAATATTATTCATATAATTTATTATTTTGCTCAAATGTTTATCTATAATATCAAAAAAAATATTTTTATTTTTTTTAATTTCTGATTTTAATTTTTCTGCCCATTCTGATTTTTCTTTAAAATTTAAATAATTAATAAAAATATCAATTAAATCATTTAAATTTATTAATAAATTTTTAATTCCGTTTGTAAATTTAGTTTCATCAAAAGTTAATTTTTGAAATTCAGAAATTTTTTTTAAAGATTCTAAATTAATATTTTCTTTATCTTCAGAAAAATTATATAAATTAAATAAAATAATCTTTTTCGATTTTTCTTTAAAATTTATTCTCATTCTATTTACAAAATCCATAATATTTTTATCATTAACACCATTTGTAATATTATATAAACAAAATAATTCATAAAAATTACTTTTTTTTTCATCAAAAAAATGGTCAATATCATATGTAAATTTTAATACAAATTTATCATTTTTTTTTTGAAGTTTTTCACTTAAAATATAAATTATTTTTAATGATGGATAATCATCAATTATGCTGCTTATATTATTATGTAATAAAATATTTTCTTTATAAAATGTTAAATAACTTTTATCTTTTAATTTTAAATTTTTTACTTCATAATAATATTTTAAAATTTGTGTTGATAAAATATTTTTTAATTTTATTAAATTTGATATTTTATTTTTCAATAAAATTATTTTAGATGAATTTAATAAAAAAGTGTTTTTTAATAAAATAATAGTTTTTTTATTTTTATTAATTAAATTATAAGCATTATTTGATAATTCTTTTAAATAAGAATTTAAATTTAGAAAATTTAAAATATTATCAAATTTATTTTTTATAATATAATTTAAATAATAATTTATTATTTTCTTTTTTAATTCAAGATTTTCTCGTTTTTCATATAAAATTTCTAATATTTTTTCTTTATTTTTTTTATTTAAAATATTTTCAATTTCATTTGAAAATAATTCAATATTATAATTTTCACTTTTATACAAAGGATTTAATAAACTTAATGGCTCTTTATAATCTATTTGTTCTAATTCTTTTAAAATTATTTTATTTTTATTAAATTGTTCCGAAATTTCTTTGTTTCTTTCTGAATTTTTCCATTTAATTAAAGATTCATTTTGCAAAAGAAAATTTTTTATTTCATTTATAAATATTCTAAAATCATTTTCCATATTAAATAAATTAATTAATAAATTCAAATTAATTAATATTAATAAAAATAAATAAAAAATCAAATTTTTATTAAATTATTTATAAAAAATCTAAATTAAAAAATTTATTTTCAATTTTTTTTAATTCTTTATTATTAATAACATAATCATTTGTTATACAAGTAACATCAAATAAATATTCGCCTAATTTATTTAAATACACATCATAAAAAGGATTTTTTATTTTATAATTCATTAAATAAAAAATTGAACCTGTTTTTAACCTAATAAAAGCTCCATTATCAAAAATACATTTTTTATAATGCATATCAATTAAAAATTTATCAATTGGATTTATGTGTTTGTAACACATTTTTTTTCCACAATTCAAACAAATCACTGAATCAATTACATTTTCTTTACAAAAAAAACAATTTTTATCATAATAATTAAGAATTAAATCTTGCAATTTGTTTGGTAATAATATAAAATTATATTTCATATTAATGTCCACCAACATTAATTCTTTTTTGAATGAAAAGGAATTTATTTTTAATTCATCTAAAATTGTATTTTTATTATTAATAAAATTTACTATTTTTTCATAATTATAATTTTGTTCATAATTTTCTATGTTTAAAATATTATTTTCATTTAAAATTATTTTTTTAATAGAATAATTTTTTAATTTATTAAAACCAAAATTTTCATATAATAAATCAAAATTTATTTTATGTTCATTATAAAATAATGTATTATTATAATTATTTACTATTAAATCAAATATACAAAGAATTTTAAATAATCGCTCAAAACATTTTTCATTAATTTCATTTAATTTTATGAAATTTATAAATTTTAAATTTTGAATTGTTTTTGAAATTGAATTTTTTTCTTTAATTATTGATTTTTTAATAAAATAAATAAAATAATAATATAATGAATATTCATTTATAATTGAATTTTTTGTATAATTAATATCAAATATTTCATTATATAATAAATTTTCAATTAATGTTGAATTTATTTCTTTTGAAAAAATTTTTTCATCTATTTTAAACATACTATTTTTTATTTTTAAATTTTTTATTTCATATTTCAAAAATATAAAAATTAAATTCCAAAATTCAATATAAAAATTTTGTAATTCAATTGATTCAAAATTATAAATAAATTCATTAAAATAAATAATAAAATTTTTATACATTTCAAATAAATCATCAGTAATTAAAATTTTATTTAAAAAATTTATATGATCAAATTCAAAATAATGATTATTTTCAATTAAATTTAAAATATTTTGAGCAGAAGGAACAAAATAATTTCCATGTTTTTTACAAAATGGACAAATTAAATTATCACTATCTAAATCTTTATTACATTCATAATGAAATTTATGTTGACATGTTGTTAATCTAATACTTAAATCATAATCATTATTTTCATTATTAATATCAATTAAATTATTTAATTTGTTTTTATTAATTTCATTATTAATGTTGCTTTTAATGTTTATTGAAAATAAATTATCATGTATTATATAATAAATTTTTCCGTATAATTTATTTTCATTTTGAAGAGATTTGTGACATATAATACAATTTTCTTCATTAAAATCATGTAAATTATTATTATTATTTTCTTCGTTTAATAAATTAATATTTTCTTTTGTTAAAAATTTTTCTTTTGCATTTTGTGATTTTAATTTGAATTTTTCTATTAATTTATTTTTTTTTTCGTTTTTACTGTTTTTTAATGTTAATTCATTATTTGAATTTAATTTATTATTATTATTTAAAATTAAATTGTTTGAATATTTATTAATTTCTGAAATAACATAATTATTTAAATTTATAATAAAATTATCTTCGATTTTATTATTTTGAAGAATTTTATAAAAATTAAAAATATTTTCTTCGATATTTTTTTTATTAATTTTTTGAGAAATATACGAATCATTTTTTAAAATATTAATACTTAATATTATTCTTAAAAAAATATTAACAAAATAATTATGAAAAATAAAAAATTCTTTTTTTAAATACATAATTGTAGTAAATTTAAAGATAAAATTATAATTATCTTCATTGAAAAAGAAATTTAAAAATCCATTTTTTCCAAGAATTTCTTCAATTGAAATAAAAGGTATAAAATAAGTATTTAAAATATTAAAATCATTATTTTTAAATGTTAAAAAATATTTTTCAGCTTGATTATATGAATAGGGAGAATATATATAAGATATATCATATTTTTTTAGATATTCAATTTTTAAAGAATATAACATTTGTTCATTTAATTTTTTTATTTTATTTGTTATTTCAGAAAAAATTTCTTGAATTACATTTTCATTTAAAAAATCTTTAACATAATTAAAAATACCAAAAATACCTTCATTATAATTTATTAAATTATTATTTTTAATTATTCTATTTGAAAAATTTTCTTTAACTAAATTTTTAATATTTTCTTCTTCTTTTTCTAACATTTTTAATGTCATAGAATCTTTTATTTTATAATACAAAATATTTGAATAATTATATCCTAATAAATCAATTAAACAATTATTACATCTAACTACTTTATAAAAAATTTCTAAAATTTGTTTAATTAATTGAAAATTTTTATTTTTTTCTGTTTCATCAAACCAATTTAAATCTGAATTTGAAAAATTTTCGTCATTTAAAATTTTTTCTATGAAATTTTTATTTGAATTATTTATTGAAGTCATTTGAATTATATTTTTTATTGTAAAAAATTTTTTATTTTCTTTTAATGAAATCATATATTTAAATATAACTTGGTCATTTAAATAAAACATATAATAATTAAAATAATCATAATAATAATTGTAAAGATCATATTTAATAAAAAAATTATATTTAATAGATATAATAAATCCTAATAATTTAAATAATTGTTTTATTATTATTTCATATAAATAAGATGATTTACAATAAGAATTTATTATTGAATTTATTATAAGAAAAGATTGAAATAAATCAATATTCTTTTTAATTGATAAAAAGAAACAATATTTATTTAATAATATTCCAAATCCTCTTATTAAAGTAATGTGAATTGAAAATTCATTTTCTTTAATATTTTTTTTTTCATAATTTGTTATAATTTTTGAAATAATATATTCTAAAATAGTATTAAATTTTTCTTCTTCATGTAAAATTTGTATAAAAAATGAAAATAAATTTGATAAATTTAATTCTAAATTTAAATAATTTTCTTCATATTTATTATTTATTATAACTTCATTTTCATTTTGTTCATAAGAAATAATATTATAATTATGAAATAAATCTAATAAATCAATTATTTTTTTAAAAAATAAAATATTAGTATAGAATGGTTTACCAGCAAAAGGTTTACTTATTTCTTTAAATAAAATATAAATTTTTTTTAATTTTTCACTAAATAAATTTAATTTAATTTCTTTATTTTTTAATTTTATTCCTTCTTCATATAAATAATCTAAAAAACTTAAATAATTTTTTTCATCTTTTGTAAATTCTTTAATATATTCTAATTCACAAAAAGCATATGAAATATTTAAATTTTGTTGAATAGGCTTTTTTAATAATTCATTAAAAATAAATAAATAAGTTAATCCAATTTCTTCTGAAATTTTATAATTAACTTTAAAAGATAAAAAAATATCAAATTTTTGTTCAGTCCAAGACGTTAATATTATTTTTAAAGCAGAACATATACAATTATGTTCTTCATTTTCATTGCTTGGAATGATATTACAATTATTATTTTGATCTATTTTTATACATTTATGTTTTACTTTTAAATCATTTGAATAATTTTTTGATAAATGTGTTGCAATAATATGTAATAAACCCAAATTATTTTTTGCTAATTCAGATAAAAAATTTATAAAATCAGTAAATAAATCATCAAAAAAATAATCTCTATCAATTTCATTTTTTATTGCAATTTCAATGATAAAAGAAAAAATCTCATCTAAAACTTTATTTATTTTATTTACAATTTTATCTGAAAAACTTTTTTTAATGTAATCATTTATTTCATTTAAACTAGAAAAAACTCCTTTATGTTTAGAACAAAATTTTTCTTTAGGCCAATTTTCAATATGACCACAATCACAATAACCACCTGTAATTTCAAATTTAATATTATGATTTTCATGAAGATTTTTTGTTTCTTTATAACAATCAAAACATATGCAACTTGAGCCTGCTTTATCACAACTTGAACAATGAACAGTATAATAATCATCAAAAATTTTTGAACAAACTTGTGTATTTGGAATTTCGATTGATTTTAAATATTTAATAAAATCTTCATTATAATTTTCATAATTAAATATTTTTGCGAAATCATTTAATAATGAATTAAATTTATTATTATTATCAGAATTATTTAATGAACTATCATTTTTAAAAGGATTTTCTATACTACTTAATTCATTTCCTATCGATTCAGATGAATTTTCATCCATATTTATATTTTTAAAAAATATATTTAAAAAAAAATAATATTATAATTTAATAACTAATAAAAATGGGTTCAGGAGGATTAAAACAAAATTTAAATAAATTAGTAGGAAAAAAACCAAAATCATCTTCAAAAGAATTATCTTATGCGGAATATAAAAAAGAATATGAAAATAATCACAAACAATTTGAACAAATGATGGACAGTGCTTTAATAGATGAAATAAATAAAATAGAAAATAATCCAAATCCAACAGTAGGAAATATTGATGATGTTATTAAAAAATATAAAGAAAAAGCAAAGACTAGACATATAAAAAATTTTGAAAGATTATTTTATCAAAAATTAGGTGAATTTTATATTCAACAATATTTTTTAACAAAAGGTTTTGATATTTTTAATTACATTTCAAAAATAGTTTCAAATAAAAAATTAAATTTATCAGATGATGAAAAAAAAGATTGTAAATTAGTTGAAGAAAGATTTCAAAAAGAATTTGACACAGATTTAAAATCGGTTATTGTTGATTTGAATAATGCAAATTTAGTATTTTTACAAGATTTGCAATACAAAGGAATTTGTGATGATTTTATTTATCATGGAGAATCTCAACCTAATATTTTAACTATAATAATTGCACCGAAATTATTTGAAAAAAGTAATTTAATTATTGAATTAGGAAAAGTTTTGCAATACAGTCCTCAATTACAAATTGTTAATATTATAATTAATCCAAAAGATAAAATGGGAAAAATTATGGAAGATTTTGGCTTTGATGGTTTGTATTATAATTTATTTTATAAATTAATTTATGGAATTTCTGAAAATAAAAATATTAAATCTTTGTGTATTCATAGTATAAAAGATTATAATTTAGTTTTGGCTCCGGAAATTTCAAATTTAATTATTAAAAAATTACAAAGTGAAACTTTGACTTTTTTTCATTTTGGTAATATTATAATGTCTGGAACTTTTAATAAAAAATTTGGGTTTCAATTATTAAGCACACGTTCATTATTATTTTTAAGTTTGCATATAAAAAATTTAAATAAAGAATTTTTAGAAAGATTTAAAGAGATTTTTAATCAAAATAAAAGTTTAATTGGTGTTAGTTTAACATCAAGAAAATATTTAATGAGTAAAAAAGAAAAAAAAAATTATGTCGAAGAAATTAAAAAAATTAATAACAAAATTAATTTACTTTATTTAGGAAAATTAACATTTGTAACATACGATGAAAATATTAAAGAAGAAAGTTCAACAACAAATAAATAAATAAATAATATTAAATATTTAATTTTTTTATTTAAAATAATTATTAAATTTAAATTTAAAAATATGTTAAAAAATTACTCAAAAAACAAAGACGAATTTTCATATTCAACAACGCCAAGATTACCAATAAACACAAATGATATAAGTTATGATAATTACCCTAAAATAATAGAACAAATAAACAAATCTCAAATAATATTTTCATTAAACAATTCAAAATCATTTAAATTTAAATCCGAAAATGAAATTTTTAATGAATTTAAAATATTAAAAAATTTCATTGACAATGATAAAATTCATTATAATAATTTAATAGAAGAAAATGATATAAAAAATAGATATAGTGACATTAGAACATATGTTTATAATACTGTTCCTTTAAGTTCTAATAATTATATTAATGCGAGTTTTATAAATTTCCCGAAAAAAAATTTTTTCATTGCAACTCAAGCGCCTTTGAATAACACAATAGAAGATTTTTATCAAATGATTTTTGATTATGATATTAATATTATTGTTATGTTATGTTCATGTTATGAAAATGGGAAATTAAAATGTATTGAATATTATGACAGTGATTTGAATGAGAAATTAAAGAAATTTTACATTGAAATAATAGATGAAAAAAAAATAAATAATTTTAATTTGAAATATCGAGAAATTAAAATTTTAGATAAAATAAATAATAAAAATAAAATTATAAAACAAATTCAAATTTTGGGATGGAAAGATCATAATATTATAGATTTAAATAAATATTATGAATCTTTTATTTATTTGATTAAATTTATTGTTCAAAATAATAATAATGCACCTGTTTTAACACATTGTAGCGCTGGTGTTGGAAGAACAGGAACTTTTATTTCTTTGTTTTGTATTTATTTTGAAATATTTAAACAATTGAATGAGAAGAAAAGTGAAATTAAATTTTCGATATTTAATCTTGTGAGAAAAATTAAAGAATTAAGAATATTTTTAGTCGAAAATGAAATTCAATATAAATTTATTTATAATTTTATTGATAAAGTTTTACAAAATGTTTGGAATGATTTTAAAGAAAATAAAAATTTTTTAAATTCGGAATTTATTTAAATTAATTTTTTTTTTAACAATTAATTTATTATAAATAATAATAATTGAATATTAATAATAAAAAATTATTATTTTTTTTTTTTAAATGAATGAAAATTTACAAATTTTTACAAAAAATGAAAATACAAAAATAATAAATATTATTGACATTGATAAATTTAAAGAATTCGAAGAAAATAAATTATTAAATTATGCAATAGAAAAATTACCTTCAAATTACAATTTTGAAATTTATAAATGTTTATATAAAATAAAAGAAATTAGTAAAAATATAAAAGAAAATAGAAAACCTTTAATTTCTCTTCAATTTCCTGATGGATTAATGATTTTTAGTGAAATAATTTCAGATATTTTATCTCAATTTGGAAATTGTGAAACAATTATTATAGGTGACATTACTTATGGTGCTTGTTGTATTACTGATATTGATTGTAAAATATTACAATCTGATTTATTAATTCATTATGCACATTCATGTTTAATTCCTATGGATTTTGTTGAGGTGAATATTTTATATGTTTTTGTTGAAATTAAAATAGATGTTGATTTTTTAGTTAAAACTATAGAACTTAATTTTCCTAAAGAATTAAACACATATTTTTACATTGCGAGTTCAATTCAATTTAATTCTTCTTTGTTTATATTAAAAAAGAAATTAATTGAAAAAGGTTATTTAAATTCGAATATAAACATTCCTCAAATAAAACCGAGATGTATAGGTGAAATAATAGGATGCACTTCACCTAAATTAAAAAAAGTAAATAATTCTATTGTTTTATTCATTTGCGATGGAAGATTTCATATGGAAAGTTTAATGATTCAAAACCCGAATTTTATTTTTTATCAATATAACCCATTTTTAAAAAAATTAACAATCGAAGAATATGACATAAATTTAATGAAAAATATACGTTTAAATCAAATAAAAAAACTTAAAGAAAGTAAATTAATTGGTATTATTCAAGGAACTTTAGGAAAACAAGGTGATCCAAAAATATTAAAAAGATTGAATAGATTATTAAAAGAAAAGAATATAAAATTTATTAATATTATGATGAATGAAATTACAGAAGAGAAAATTAATAAATTTCCTCAATGTGATTGTTTTATTCAAAATGCTTGTCCTAGATTATCTATTGATTGGTCTGATCAATTTAGTAGACCTATGTTAAATCCTTATGAAGCGTTTATTGCTTTTGAAGAAAATATTTTTTCCGATGGATATGAAATGAGTAATTATTCATATGAAACAGGCGAATGGGGACATTTTTATAATAAATAAAAAAAAATTTATAAATATAATATATAAATTAAATTCTATTAATATAAAATATTACATATCAATTTTTTTAAATTGTTTTACTAAACCATCAAACATTTTTTCTGCATCTGAGTTTTCATCTGAATATTGACTTAGATCGAATTTGGTTTTAATTCCCCATTCTTTTGTTTTACATATTTCCCAAAAATCGTTATTTAAAAAATCATTGAGAGGGTTGACTAAAAAGAAACTATATTTATTTCTATTATAATCTATAATTTTAGCAAAAAAATCTCTAAATTCTTTACATAAAATTACTTTTTGTTTTTCGCCACTCATTTTAATTTGAATTATTAAATTATTAATTTGGTTTTTAATTAGATCGCAATGAGGAATGAAAGTTTCAGTTTTAGTTAATTTATCGAAGAAAGTTTTTTCATTTAAATTAAAATCTAAATATTCAGCTTCCATAATTGAATAGACATCTTTTATTTTTGCATCTATCATTTTCCATAGAAAATTTTTCGATGTGATTTTTAATGCGTTTAAAGTAGAAATTATTGTATATTCAGATTGATAATTATTAAAAGATTTACATTGTTCAGCTAATAAAATAAAATTTTGAATTGCTTTTTTTTGACTTTCTAAATTTTTACATAAAAATAAAAAAATTACAATGTAACATTTAAAATGCATTTCTCGTTTATAAATTTTATTAAAACTATTTGGAATTTCTTTATTTACTATGTAATCAATAAAATCTTTTTCATGAATTTCGCTGAAATTTTTATGGTCTATTAAACATAATTGTTTTGCTATTTCATTAATTTCATATAAAAATGGTCCATCTTTAATTAATTTAATAATTCCGATGTTTTTGTTTGTTAATGTTGGTTCATCTAATGACAAAGCAATAAAATCCATTGAATTTATTTTAGGCAAATCTTCATTGCTATTGAATTTATTAAGTTCATTTTCATCAATGATTTTATTTAATAATTTATGTATAAATAAATTTTTTTTATATTTATTTGGGTAAATATTAACCCAATTTAAGCAAAATTTTTTTACTTTTACTTTTAAAATTTCTATTGTTTCTGATACAAAAATTTTCTCTCTTCGCATAAAAAACGCGATTGGATTGTGTAATAATAATCGAAAACAAAAAATTAATTCGACACTTGAAACGAATAATTTATAACCTCGCATTAATTCGCTTAAATTTGGTGCTTGACTATCGAACATAAATTCTTTTATTAAATAAATTAAACAATAATCTTCTTCACTGTCTAATAAATAAGTTTGTTCACATGAAAGTAAATTTTCTATGTAATAATCATCGTCTTTTGTAAAAAAATTATCGTTTTCTAATATGTTTAAAATTGATGTTATTAAGGAATTTATATTTAAATTATTATTATTTTCGTTATTTTCATTGAAATTTGTTAAATATTTTTCTAAATTGAAATTTTTACATATTTTTTTAAAAAAATTATTTATGCATCGACAAAAAATTCGACTTCGTTTTTTAAATTCCGAATCGTAAATCATTTTAATACAATAATAAACAATATGATTGAGATTTTTTTTAATATTTTCATCTTTAATAACTTTAAGAACTAATTTATTTGAATCCATATTAAAAAAAAAATAAATTAAATTAAAAAAAAAAATTAAAAAAAATAAAAATATTATTATAAATAATAATAATTAATTAAATTTGTTCAACATATGCTTTTAAAATAATATTAACACTAACATTATCATTCATATTTTGTTGAATAAAACCTCCATTTATTTTAAGTTCTACTTTACTTTCAATCCACATTCCAACTCCTTTTAAACATTCGACATCTTTTATTAAAGGATCAGAATTTGGTTTTTTATATCCAAAAGTTATTACAATTTCTTGACCTGAATTGATTGTTCCTTTTTGATTATCGCATGTGAAATAAGGACAATCTTTATCTAAAATTATTTCATAATTTCCATTTTTTTCATTTTTTGGGTCATCTAATTTACAATTTCCTATTGTTAATTTTCTTTTGAAACATTTTTCATTTTCTTCTGTTATTAAAGGTTCATTTTCTTCTTTTTTGTTTTTTTCATTTTTATCATTTTTATCATTATTTTTTATTTTATTTTTTGTTGAATTCATTGATTTATTTTCCATTGAAATTTGATTTTCTGGTGTGAAAATTAAAATAATATTTTCATTATTTGAGCTTATTGCGTTTGATCTTAATTTTAATGCATCTATAAAAATGTCTTGTTCAATGATTTGATTAGTGAAATTTTCTTCATTTTGAGGGAATTTTATTTCAGAAAATTCTTTCCAAAAAACTTGTCTTTCCCAACAAAAAGCAACAACGAGAATTTTATTTTCAACTTTTTGATTAGGAACATCTAATAAAATAAAATCAAAAAAATTACTAAAATCTTGATGATCGCCATTGAAAGTAACTTTAATATTAACTTTATCTTTATTATTAATTTCTCCACAAAAAGGAACATAACAAAAAGGTTTTAAACCCGTTTTATTTTTTTTTCCTTCTTTGAGTGATTTAATTTCGAAATTGATTTTGAAATCGGATTTATTCACAATTTCAAAGTTTTTTTCAATAGTATTGTTCATTACACAATTTCCTATAAAAAAAACACCATCTTTAATATTCGTTGTTATTTCAGGTCGAACTCCAATTCCTTTCAAAGGAATTGTGCTTTGCGTTTCTTCTGTGTACAATGTGAATTCATCATAGTATGGAATGTTTAATTGCGGTATGAATTCTACTATGTAATTAAATGATGAATGTGGTGGCAAATCTCTTATTGCGTTTACGATTCTGAAGCAGTTTGTTAATATTAAAGGTTTCATTTTTAATTTTTGTGTTTTGTTTGATTTGTTTGTTACGATTACGTTTATTGTTTTTCGGGTTTTGACTGAAACTTCGTTGAAATCGATTTCTTCTTTGTTGAAGATGAGAATTTTTTCGACTGTTGTTGTATGAATTTCTATGAAATTTGCTTTTAGTTTGATTTCGGTGGATTTTATTTCGATTGAATCTTCGTCGATGTGATTTCTATAAAACATTGGGATTAGAAATTCCCAATGTGAACTTCGATCGTTTTCTGTGTTTTTGAATATGTTTTTTGCACCGAAATGTTTTAATTCTTCTTCTTTATTGAATGTTTTTAATCTTTGTTCTTTTTTTTCTTCGATTTCTTTTAATTTCGCTTCTTCTTCTTCTTTTTTTTTTTTTTCTTCTTCTTCGATCATTTTTTTATCTTTTTTAACATCTATTTTTTTTTTATCATCTTTTTTTTCCACTTTTTTTTTATCATCTTTTTTTTTTTTTCCTTGTTCATTTTCATTAGCATTTAAAACATTATCAACTTCATTTTTAACTTTTTCATTTAATTTCGCATTTTCATTTCCTTCTAATTCACTAATTTTTTCAATTTGTTCGTAACCATCTTCTAATTTAATTCCAAGTTCATTTTCAACTTCTTCATACGTAAACGCATTATAATCTCTCATTTTCGAGTCGTATCTAATTATACATGTTGTGTATCCTTTTGGTTGGAGTGTAAACACTTTGGGTTGAATAGTGAGACCTGAAATGCAGTAGGGTGGTGTTAGAAATTCGCAGTCGAAAGATTTATATTCGTTTTTGTTCGTTATTAATAGACGAAATTCTTCTGATTCATTTTCAGGCAGAGATTGAAAATGTATTTTTTTCGGTGTGATTTTAATTTCGGGGTTGATTAATTCTATGTGATATTTTATTTTTATGTTTTGAGTTGTTAGTTCGTCGTTTATTACTCTACAAAAAATGTCACCTTCTCTGTGACCAGTGAAATTGTCTTTTGCTTCGTAAATTATGTCTACGAATGTTTTTTCGTTTGAGAGTAAATTATCGATGTTTGTTTTTACGGTGAATTCTTTTGGTAACATTATGAATCCGTATTTCATTGGCAATGCGCTTTTGTTTTGGAGAGAAATTGTTACTTTTGTTGATTCGTCTATGAATCTTTTTCCGTAGTTGATCATTTTTTCGTTGATTTCGATTAAATCTGTTGTTAGCCAAAAATGAAGGTTGATTATGATTGGAATGTTGACGTTATTTAATACGATTTTTAATGGGAAATTAAATTCGTTTTTTTGTTCGTTTTTTCTTTTGAAAAAATCGATTAGTTTATATGCGTTTTTTCCCACTTTTAATTTGATCCAAATGTCGAATTTTGAGTTTGCTTGCACGAATCCGAGCGAAGGATTTAATTCAATGAAATCGTTTAAATCTTGATGGAAAAAAACTTGTAGTTTATAAGGCATGTTTGATTTGTTGATTAAAGAGACTTTTTCGCGGAAAATTTGGTCTTGAATTATGTAGTTAAATTCGTATATTTTTTTGTCTGAAAAAATAGGAAGATCAACTACATTAAAAGAAATTGAAAATTGTTTGAATTCTGATTGATGATTTTTATAGTCGATTCTTAAGTAACATTTTATATGAAATGAACCTATGTATAATGCGTTTAATGTGATGTTTACGTTTTTTTTACTGTAGCCATTAAAATTTCCGTGAATTGAATATTTTAATTGTTTTAACATGTAATGTTTCATTTTATTTTCTTTTATTTGATTTTCCATTTTGTTAAATTCATCAATGTCATTTTGATCTTTTAATTGAAAATTTTCTTTAAATTCTTCTATTTTTTTTAAACATTCTTCATAACGTTCTTTTGGTAATCCTTCAATTAATTCAATTTCAGGTTCTTTTTCGTTTTTTTTTTGTTTTTGAGGAGGTTTTTTTTTATCTTTTGTATTTATTTTTTCGCTTTCTTCTTTTTCTTTTTTTTCTGCTTCTTCTTTTTCATAATTTTCTTTTTCTTCTTTTAATATTTTTTCTTTAAATTCATTAACTTTTTTTTCCCGAATTTCATCAAAAATTCCATCACCCGATTTTTCTCTATCATTTTGATAGTCCATTTTATGTAAAATTATATTACGTTCAATATAATCTTTATATGAACTATCTAAATCGATATTATCATCTTTATTTTCATCTTCATCGACCATATTTAAAATCTCTTTATTTTCATTTAAAAACGTGTATCTACAATTTAAAATTCCATCGTTTTTTACTTTCAAAGGAATAGTAACATTTTGGCCCAAAATTACTTCGCCGAAATTAATATCTTCATTTTCGAAGGAAATTAAACATTTTTGACACAAACATTCAATGGGAATTTCACATAATCCAGTTTCACTTAATAATTTTAATTTCGAATGATAATCTTTGTTTACTAATGGCGTAAAATGAAGTGTCATTTTTGTTGAAATTCCTGCGGGAATTCTTCCGCATGGTTGATAATCAATGTCTATAAAATCTATAATATCATCGTCTAATGGTTGTAAATGAAATGAATTGTAGTTGTATGATATGTTTATTATTTGTATTGTTTGGGACATTTTTTTTCCGATTTCGAAATCTTTGAATATTATTTTTTCGGGTTTTGAGACGAATCCTGGTTTGTTAAATAAACGACCTCCGGTTATTTGTGGTTGAACTTGATTGTTTTGCATTTCGTTTATTGCAGATTTAATTTTGGCGATTTCTTGGTCGTTTAGTTCTTTTTTTATTTTTTTTTTTTTCTTATTTGGGTCGTTTGGATCGAAATCTTCGTCTTCATCGTTCCAGTTTATGTTGTCTATTTCTTCTTCCATAAATTTTTTTAATAGTTATTTTTATTATTAAAAGTTATATTTAAATTATATAATTAATTTTTTTATAATTTATTATAATTTAAATTTTATTATTTATTAAAAAAATAATATCAAATTTGATATAAATTATTATTAATATAAACATTTATAAAATTAATTTTTATTATTATAATTTAAATCATTAATAATTATCATTATTAAACAAAAAATAAATTGTTTAATATTAGAAATATAATTTATTTATATCATATTAAATATGATTTTATTTCTTCTTTTGCTAATTCATATAATTTTTTATCAACGAAAGTTTTATTTTTTTTTTCATCTAAATATAAAAAACTATCTTCAAAATTTTGAACATCTTTATTATTAAGTGAAAAACTTGAAATTTTAATTTTATCTATAAAATCTTTTTTATCTTCTAAATAAATAAAAGGTTTTCCTACAATTTTAATAATATTTTTTTGATAATTTTCAAACAAAATATGAACCATCAATTCTAAATTTTGCATGTTATTTAAATAAGTAAAAATATCAATTTGATAAAATAATTTTTCTTTTCCTTTTGAAAATAATTTATCTTTTGTTTTTATTTTATTTGAAGCAAAACAAGGAAAAATTTTATATAAAAAAAATTCATTTATATTATAATCAATAGGAATTTCTTTTTTTATTTTTAATGTTGTGTACATTGAACTTTTTTTTTTAATTTCTTTAAATTTCTTTGAAGATTCTTTTATTAATTTTAATGTTGATAAATAATTTTTAAATTGCATTACTGAAGTGTTATTATTAATATTATTAATTTTATTATTATTTTCATTTATGTTATTGCTACTGTTGTTATTATAAATAAAACTACTGTTTTCTAATTGAATTGGAACGTTTAAATAATTAAATTGATTATTATTTGAGCTATTAATAAAATTTTCATTTGATAATTGACTATTTTTAATTGATAAAAAAGATTTGTTGTGAAATTTATTAATAATAACATTATTATTTTTTCCTTTAATGTTTAATGTTAATTTTGTATTGAAATTTTCCATTTCATGTGTTTTAACTCGAGTTTTAAAATGTTCGCTGAAATTGTTTTTCATATTAACTAAATATTTTTCTTTTTTGTTTTTTTTATTTTCTCTATTGAAAGTGAAAATTTTTTTCATAATACTAATATTTGAATAAAATCGATTTACTTCTGTTAATAATAAAACTAAAAAAATCAAAAGACTCGAAAAAATACTCATCATATTTGCTATAAATTCAGTTAATTTTTGATATTTTCTAGTTAAAATGTCTCTGCTCCAATCAGCACGAAAATAAATTTTCGCGAAATATTCATAATCATCAGGCATTAATTCAAATCTATTTAAACCTTTATATAAATTATACAATTCTTGTCTATTATATTTAGTATAAATTTGATTTTCTGTAACATCAAACAACAAATTTTCATACGATTGAAAATGTTGCAGAATGAAAAAGGTATTTAATTTAAGATACATAGTCGGATCAATTTGAAGAAAAATAATATCAATATATTGATCAACTGGATTATGATAATTATAAATATTAATCGCATTATCAATAAAATAAATAACTAATTTACAATCATAATTCGTTAATAAATAATAATATTTATCAAAATCATTTGGACATGTGTTTTTCGCTTTCAAAGAAAATTCTAAATATTTAAAATGTTCATCACTGTATTGACCTTCTAAATTAATGTAACTCAAATTGAGTGGGCAATAATATGAATATAAATCTATTGAATCCATTGAATCATTGAATTTGTTATAAAAATTACTGTTGTTACAAAAATCACTTTCAATTTTGGTTTTTTTTTTGGATTCGATTCCTTTTTCTTTTGTCATGTCTATGTATGTAAGTTTTAATTCGAATAATTCTTGCATTTGTTTTTCGGTTGAGTTTCCGCCGCAACGAATGTTGTAAGCAAATGAAAATTTTGTGTTTGCTAAGTTTATTTTATCTGTTTCGTGAAGTTTCATGTTTAGTGAAATTATGTTCATGTTTTTTCTTTTGATGAAAGATGATAAATTAAAGAAAACGAAACTCATTATGAATAGTATGTAAATTATGAATGTTATTCCGCCTGTTAATGTATGATATTTATCTTTTGATTTGTAACGAAAGTTTAAATTAACTGCAAAATAATCGAATTTTTTTATTATGTTTTTTACATTTTTTCTTAATGACATTTTGATAAATAAATTTTATTTTTTTTAATAATATTTTTATTATTATTATTATTATTAATTTATAAGTATTTTTTTTAAAAGAAAAAGAGAAAAAAATAATATTAAATTTTATAATAAAAAAATCATATTAAAAAAAAAAAAAATAATTTAAAAATAAAAAATGTATTCAAATTTACATCCAATAAATTTTTTCTTTAATTTTCTTGCAATTCCTTTCGTTTGGATGATAATTTACATCGTAGTTTCAGGAATGTCTTCATATTTCATATTCAATTCACTTATATTAAACACTCATTTAATATTAAAAACAATTTTATCAATAACATTTTATTTTTTTGCTTTAATGACAATGATTTGTTATTCAATGTCAATATTAATTTCACCTGGAACAATAAATGAAAAAATAATAAAAATTCTTCCAAAAAATGAAAAAAATTTATGTAAAAAATGTAATAAATTTCGTCCTTTAAGAGCACATCATTGTTCTATTTGTAATATGTGTGTTTATAAAATGGATCATCATTGTCCGTGGATTTTTAATTGTGTTGGATTTTATAATCAAAAAGTATTTTTATTATTTTTATTTTATGGCACATTCGGTGATTTAATAGCTTCATTTTGTATGATTTTTACAATAATTCATCCAAGTTTTCTTTATTTGATTTTAAATCCAAAGCGAAAAATTAATTTTAATGAAAAGTCAAAAATAATTTTTTTCATTGAAATTATTTTCATTTTAAAAGACCCAATTTTTATTATTTTAACGTTGTGTATGAGCATTGCAATGACAATTGCAATTGGAACTTTGTTGTATAGACAAATTTATTTAATTTGTCATAATATTACGAATGTTGAAACTGTGATTGCAGATGATAATGATGAAGATATTGAATATTATGCGAAAAAAGGTTTTAGATGGTTTATGTTTAAAACTGTCGTTGGAATGAAAAAATGGTACATGTGGTTTTTTCCTGTTGTTGAGAATAATGAATACAATTATTGTGGGATTAAATTTGAAACGCCGTATAAAAGAATAAAAAAAGAAAGAAAAAAAAATAATAATAATGATAATAATAATAAAAATTGTTTTTGTTGTTGAACAATATTTTTTTTTATAAATAATAATTTAATATAAATAATAAAATTAAATAAATTTAAATTAAAAAATAATTTATATTATTAAAATTAAATAAATTTAAATTAAAAATATAATAAATTTATATTATTATTATTATTAATTATTTGGAATATTCATATTATCCATAATAATTTGTGCGTTTTTTTCATAATCTTTACAATGTTTAGTTGCATATCTTAATAATTTATAATATAAAAGAACAATATTGTCCATTTCTAAGCAAAAATTAATTTCATCTTCGCTTAAAATTTCATAATCATAATTACTCAAAGAATATTTTCTTATTACTCTATGAAATTCAATAACCCCAATGACCCAATTAATTAAATGATTAAAACACGGAGACAAACTTTTAATATTAAAATTATTTTTTCCAAGAGAATTTTCAACTTTATTAAAAATTTTATAAGGAATTGTTTCTAATTCTAAATCTCTAATTTTTTTAATGAAATTTGGGCTATATAAAAATTTTTTAGCCACATTGAAATAACTTACGAATTTCGTTCCGTCTAATTTTATTGTAACTTCGGGTTTGAAATTGAAAAGATACAATAAAGGTAAAATAATTTGTTCGTAAGTTTTATTATATTTTTTAAAGCAGGATTTTAATTCCATCACATCATCGATTGTGATTTGATTCATTAGGGAAAAACTATGTTCTTTATTAGGCATTTCTAATTCGAATTCATTGAAGAAATTTTGACGTTTTTTTTCAATGTTGTTGATAATTTCGCTGTTTTCATTTTCGATCATTTTTTTTTCTTTGTTTAGGAACAATAATCGAATGAAAATGTGTGTTTTTACACATTCGTTTGTTTTTTTACATACTCTGCAAAAATTAGGCAGAGAATTTATGTCTAAATAAAATAAAATATGTTTTATAAAAAAAATGTTTGGAAAATCTAAAAATGTGTTTGAAACATTGAAATTATTTTTTTTATTCAACGCGAACATTGGTGTAAAAAGAATGTTTTTTTTGCTGTTGTATTTTGGTGTATTATTATTTATTTTTTGGCTTTTGTTAATGTCATTATAATCAATATTATTATTATCATAATTTTCTTCTTCTTCATTATCGAAATTAATATTATTTTCGTTTTTTTCGTAGCAATTTAAAATTTCGCACATGATTCTTTCGTACAAAGCGGGTTTTGCGTTTAAGGGAATTAAATTTTTGCTTTCGAAGTAAATTTTGCTGATTTTTTGATGGTCTGTGTTTGTTGTGTCGAAAATGATTTCCATGTTTAGATTAATTCCGTTGTTGATTAGAAATTGTTTGAGATTGTTGAAAAAATCAATGAAATTATAAGAAGGATAATTTGAATTATAAGTAGAAAAATGAAATTTGATTTTTAGATTGTATTTTAAATAATCTGTAATTTCGATGAAGTATTTTATCATTGAAATTTCTTCGTTGTCGTAACGATTTTTAATGTAATTTACGTTACAAAAGTCGAAAACGTTGAAAATTTTTAAATATTCTAATATGAAAAGTTCCCAAATTAAAAGTTGATAAATTCCTAAATTGATTTTTTTAATTTGGTCGATTTTTTCTCTGTTGAAAAATGGTGTTAAATCTTTGTTGATGATGTTTATTTTATTTTGGTTGAAATATAATTTGTTTATGTTTCGCATGATGTTTGGAAGTTTGTTGTTGATGATGTTGATTTTTATTTCGTTTAAGTAGTCGTTTTTTTTTTGGGGTTTTAAATCGCAGATTAAACAGAAGATTTTGAATATTAATTTTATTTCTTTTGAATTTTCACTGTTTTGGTTTAAAATTTTGAAGTTTTTTAAATAGTTTAATTGCTCTTTGCTAAAAAATGAAATTGATTTTTTGTTGTTTGATTTTGTTTCGATTGGGTTTAAAATGTCATCTAACATTAAAAAATAATTGCTAAATAATGTATTTGAATACAACATCGGAATTTTATTAAAAATTTTTTCATAACTTTGTAATTTAAAAAAATAAATTTCTTTAAAAATATCTTCTAAAATAAAATCAATACTTTTAATAAATCCTTTATAAAACATTTTATTAACTTTCATAAATTTATACGATTCAATGTACGGCAAATACGACAAAACATTCCCAATTAAATCTTCATTCAAAACAACATTTTCTTCATTTATTTCTTCATTTTTAAAGAAGTTTTTTTTCACAGGCAAATTTTCTCTTTGATGCTGCAAATTAAAAACATAATCCGCGAGTGGAATTTTAATTACATTTAAATTATAAAGAAATCGTTTGAATTTATAAAATCGATTTATCATAAAATTCATATTATTCGCGAAATTATAAACTTCGCTTCCAACTGTAATGTGACTTTTATCATTTCTGTATGTGTAAGGATGAATTAAAATGTGGTAGCTAACAACTGCTTGACACCAGATGATTAATTTCGCAAAATCACTTGAAAAGTTTTTAATTACATCAATGTCGAGCTCAGGTAAATTTAAAAAAACAAACGTTTCTAACATTTCAGTGTCGTTCATATTTTCAAGGTCCAAATTTTGTATTTTTAATATTAAATTTGAGTCGTTTAGAATTTTTCCTGCGATTTTTTTCCATGTGAAATTTTTAAGTGAATTTTTGTTGTTTTTATTCAAGCCGAAAATTATACAAAATGGAGCGTAAATTAAATCTGATAATTTTCCGATGTTTTTTATTGAGCGTAATTTTGTGAGAATGTTTCTATCTAAAATTTTTAATTTTGATGTTACGATGTTTAAATCGAAATCGAGCCAATTTTTATTTGAAATTGGAATTTGAGAATCGATGTTTTTCATAAAAATTTCTGTGAAATTTTGATGTTTTTCTTGATAGTTTGTGATTAATGAAATTTCGAATTTAATTCGAGATTTGAAATAATTGTGAATTAAAAATAAAAATTTGTGATTTAATGAACGAAGCGAACATAAATCGAAAATTTCTAAAAAATTTGCGATTGATTCTAAATTTTTTTCAAATGTTTCGTTCATTATTCGAAAAAATGATGGTTTTATTCGTTTTGGAAAATAATTTGAAATTGATGTTTCAATGTTGTTTTGAATGTTGTTGTTGTTATTTTCGGTTTCGTTGTTGTCAATTTCGTTTTCGTTTTCGTCTTCGATGATTTTTTCGTTTAAATTTTCCTGCTGATTTTGAAGCTGTTGCTGATGATTAAAATCTTCTTCAATGAAATTTTCGTTGTTTTCGATTTGATTTTCATTATAAAAATTGTTATTTTCATTGTTATTATTTTCATTATTATTATTTTCTTCATTTTGAATATTATTTTCATTTTGTTCTTCTTCAATTTCTTCTTTTTCATCAAGAAAAAATTGTTTATTTTCTTCGTTATTATTATTATCATTTTGATTATTTAATTCATTATCGAAATTAATATTTTCATCATTCATTTTTAATTAATAATTTTCAAAATAAAAATAATTAAAAAAATAAATTTAAATAATAAAATTAAATTATTATTATTTACTTTTTTTTTTACTACAACATCCACCATTTTCTTTTTTTTTATTAATATCAAGACTTTGTCCTTTTGGATTATTAGATTTTTGATACACATCAAGAACCATTCTATTAACAACTTCATTAATATTAATATTTAATTTACAACTAATTTCAAAATATTTTACACCCAAATTTTTCGCCATTTCTTCCGCACGAACATAATCAATTTTTCTTTGATTTAAATCAATTTTATTTCCCAACAAATAAATCGTTATTTTATTATCAACCGCAGTATTATTTTCTTTAATATCATTCACCCATTTTGTAATATTATCATAATTTTCTGAATCATTGACATCGTAAATTAAAAACACGCCATCTGCGTTTTTGTAATAATTTCTTGTGATTGAGCGAAATCGCTCTTGTCCTGCTGTGTCCCAAATTGTGAGTTTGTATTTATCATTGAAGATTTTGATAATTTTGTTTTGCGAATCTAAGCCAATTGTTGATAGAAATTCTTCTTGAAAAAAGTTTTTGAAATATCTGTTGATGAAGCTGCTTTTTCCGACGCTTGTGTCGCCTAATAATAATAATTTAATTGAATTGCCTTCGACGGGAATTTTTTGTGTGTTTGCGATGTTGGAATTTTCTAAAATGTTGTTTGATGGAATTGAATTTTTGGCTGAAAAAGAATCGATGAGAAAAGTTTGAATTTGATTGAAGTTTGTTTTGTATTGCAAACTGACTTCGATGAAATTAATGTTGTTTTTTGATGATAAAAAATTTGTGATTGTTTCGTTTGAGATGTTTTCGTTGTAAATTAAATCGCTTTTGTTTTTGATAAGAATTTGTTTTGAATAGTTTTTGTCATTAAAATTGAGAAGATTGATTAAATTTTTCATACATTCGAATGAATTTACTGTGTTGTCGATTAAATAAATGATTCCTTGACAGTCTAATAAAAGTGTGTTTAAATTTGTTGATTGATTTTCGTTTTTTTCGGTGATTTTGATTTCGTAGATGATGAAATTGAAAATGTTTTCGTTAATTTTAATGTATGCTTTTTCAAAAGCGATTGAATCTTGAGATGAATTTGAAATGTCTAAATTTGTGCTTTGATTTGATTTTAATGCGTTTATTAATGTGGTTTTTCCTACTTTTTCTGAACCGAAAATTATTAATTTTTGGTAGTTTATGTAATCTGAATCTGACATTAAAAATTAATTATTTTTTTTATTTAAAATTTTATTAAAAAAATTTTATTTTTAAAATTTTATTAAAATTTTTATAAAATATTTTAAATTTTTTATAAAATATTTTAATTAAAATGGAATATGAAAAAGAATTAAACAACATTTTAAATTCAATAAATTACACTTGGGAAAAAGATGGAATTCCATTAATTTCATCCCCAAATAAATTAAAATTTTCAATAAAAGAACGTCAAATATTATGTAATTTATTAACAAAACCTTTTCCATCTCAACATCGAAAAAATTATTGGTTAATCGCTTCAGGAGCAAAAGAAGACATAAAAAACAACCCGAATTATTATAATAACATTTTAAACAATTTTCCAAAAGAAATTCCAGATTTATACGAAAATCAAATAAATTTAGATTTAAATCGAACTTTTCCAGAAGATGAATTTTATCAAAAAGAAGAAAATTTAAATAGTTTGAAAAATATTTTATTAGCTTATTCTCGCAGAAACATTTCGATTGGTTACATGCAAGGTTTTAATTTCATTGTTGGAAAAATATTAAAAAATGTTAAAAATGAAGAAGAAAGTTTTTGGATTTTTGTTGAAATTATTGAAAAATATTTGCCATTGAATTTTTATATTGAAAGTTTTGGAATTGTGACTGATGCTTGTATTTCAATTGATTTAATTAGAGAAAATAGTAAAAAAATTGGGGAAAAATTGAAAGATAAAAATTTTGAATTGATTATTAATAATATTATTTACAAATGGTTTTTGAGCATTTTTTCTCAAATTGAAAATGAAAAGATTTTTTTTTTAATTTGGGATTTGTTTTTTTTAGAAGGAAATTTAATTTTATTCAAAGCTGCAATTTCTTTATTGAAAATCACAACGAATGAAATTATTAAAAATGTTTCTATTGAAAAAATTATTAAATTATTAGATAGTAAATTTTTTTTTGAAGAAAATGATGAAAAAAATTATAAAAAATTGATTTTTTTTTTGATAATTAAAAAATATGATTTTAATATTGATTTAATTAATAATAAAAGAAACATTTATTATCCAAACATTAAAAAATATTTATTATCATTTAAAAATTATGGAAGAATAAATTTTAATTTAGAATGTAATAAAAATTGGTTTTTTTGTATTGATTGTGTGAATGAAAGAAAAAATAATTTCGTTGATTTTTATGTGTTAAAAACTAATAATGAAATTAATTTAATTGAAGATTATTTTTATAATAAAAATGAAAGTAAAAATAAAAGAAAATTTAGTGATGAAAATAATAAAAATGAATCAAATGAAGAAAAATTTAATAATTTGTTAATTCAAAGAAATAAACATGTTTGTAAAAATAAAAATTTAATTAAAAAAGGAAGTTCGAATAGTTCGATTTTATTACCGAAAATTAATATTTTTAATAATGAAGAAGAAATAAATCAAAGAAATAATGAAATTATTATGAATTTAGATAAATTAAATAATGAAATTGAAATAAAAAATAATGAAAATAATAATAATGAAAATAATAATAATGAAAATAATAATATTTTAAATGTTGCTAAAAGTTATTTAAATGGAATATTTTCTTATTTTAATTAATTTAATTAATATTTATTATAAATTCATATAGATAATAATATTTATTATTATTATAATTTTTATATAATAATATCAACTTCATTTGTTTATTAATTTATAATTTGTATTTAAATTATAAATTTAAAAATTTTTTTATAAATTAAAATGAAAATAACAAAATTCTTCATCATAAACATTTTCTTACTAAACATTTTCCTTTCAAAAAACAAAATCGCCGAAGAACAAGAAATCAAACGCATAAGAATCGATTCAAATCTTCCAAAAGACTATTTAGAATATTTACGTTCTTCCGACCAACTAAATTTCAAATTCAACCACGCAATGCCCCACACAGAAGAATACTTCAAATTAATGCACGAACTATTCCCAAATTTAGGAGAAAATTCCATAATAAATTCCCCAATAACAGCAGTTCATCCAGACAGAGTAAAAATAGGTCAAAATGTAACAATAATGAACAATGTTTTATTCATGGGCGCAGGTGGAATTGAAATAGGAGACAATTCATTATTAGCTGCTTATGTAAAAGTGATTTCTAATGATCATGATCCTTATGATTTACCTACAATCACATGTTTGCCTGTGAAAATTGGGAATAATGTTTGGATTGGAGCAGGAGCGACTATTTTAAAAGGCGTTTCTATTGGAAATCATGCGATTGTTGGTGGTTCTTCTGTTGTTAATAAAGATGTGCCTGATTTTGCTGTTGTTGTTGGAAATCCGGCGAAAATTGTGAAATATTTAGATAAAGAAAAATTTAAATAATTTTTTTTTTTTTTTTATTTAAATTATTTAATATTATTTAATTTTTTTTTTAGCCAAAATTTATTGAGATTATTGTTTTGTTTTCGTTTATTATTATGTTTATTCTGGTCCAATCAATGTTGAATTCTATTGGAATTGTGTGATTTAATATTCGGATGTTTTCGGTGTTAAATTCGGTTTTGATTTCTTCGATTGTTACATCAACGTTTAAAGTTTTTCCAATAAATTTTTCAAAATCCATAAAAAAATAATGATAATTAATTATTTTTAAATTAAAT
>JAEEGK010006285.1_pt1 | contig 28622 bp, 24 predicted proteins | sample 8958771 | NCBI WGS metagenome assembly JAEEGK01 (sample SAMN16246547, study PRJNA631951) | gut metagenome | biome: gut microbiome; feature: rumen; material: SC-attached | host: Bos | place: Iran: Karaj | collected 2018-10 | reverse complement strand
TTTAAAGCAGCCTGAGCTGTTCTCTTACCGTTTCTTGTCTGAAGCATGTAAAGCTTTCAGTGCTCAACGGTAAATTCCATATCCTGCATATCTCTGTAATGATTTTCAAGAGTAGCACAGACATCCTTAAACTGTGCGAAAGCTTCAGGGAACTTCTCTTCCATTTCAGCTATCTTCATAGGTGTTCTTACACCTGCAACAACGTCTTCACCCTGTGCATTTGTAAGGAACTCACCAAAGAGGCCTTTGTTTCCTGTAGCGGGATCTCTTGTAAATGCAACACCGGTACCACAGTCATCACCCATGTTACCGAAAGCCATTGACTGAACGTTTACTGCTGTACCCCATGAATAAGGGATATCATTGTCACGTCTGTAAACGTTTGCTCTGGGGTTATCCCATGAACGGAAAACGGCTTTGATAGCACCGTATAACTGCTCCTTGGGATCTGCGGGGAAATCTGTACCGATTTTAGATTTATATTCAGCCTTAAACTGATTTGCAAGTTCTTTAAGGTCATCTGCAGTAAGCTCTACGTCCTGCTTAACACCTTTCTTTTCCTTCATCTGGTCGATAAGCTCTTCGAAGTATTTCTTACCTACTTCCATAACTACGTCAGAATACATCTGGATGAATCTTCTGTAGCAGTCCCAGGCCCAACGGGGATTGTTTGACTTCTCAGCAATAACGCCTACAACATCCTCATTAAGACCAAGATTAAGAATTGTATCCATCATACCGGGCATTGATGCTCTCGCACCTGAACGAACGGAAACGAGTAAAGGATTCTCAAGGTCTCCGAACTTCTTACCGGTAATTTCTTCCATTTTTACGATATACTCATCAATCTGAGCTTTAATCTCAGAGTTAATTTCTCTTCCGTCCTCATAATACTGAGTACATGCCTCTGTAGTGATGGTAAATCCCTGAGGCACAGGTAAACCGATATTGGTCATCTCCGCAAGGTTTGCACCTTTTCCACCCAGGAGATTACGCATATCAGCGCTTCCTTCTGTAAATAAATATACCCATTTCTTTGCCATACCGATTTGTTCCTCCTTTGAAACATAGATTTTGTAAAGCTTACAATAAAGGCAAATAAAAGACCAAGAACTCCTTTTTTCAAGTCCTTCGTCGCTCTCAATAAAAGAAATTATATTCTCTTTCTTTCCTCATAAAAGAGAATATAATTTCCATATATTAGATTTTACGCGAAAATATTATATCACAGGTTTACATATTTCGCCATAAAAATATTTTTTTGTTTTGATTAACCTTCGAAACTTATTTCTGCAGCTGTGGATCCGTCGGGATTAATGTAATAATATTCGATGGTAACAGGATCCTTAACTCCTGAAGGAACCTTTATCTGGTCAATCAGTTGCTTCTTTGATTCATCATCAAATCCGCTTTCAATTGATTCCTGAGCATCTCCGATATCGGCAGCCAGATAGTAATATGATGATACTGTATTTCCTACACATTCAATCTTAATATCCGTACATGTATCACCATACTGTTCAAGAAGCGCATCTACGGAATTATCCCAATAATCGGGGCCGAAAGTAGATTCATAATAATACTGAATGGTGCCCTCATCTGCTGTTGATTCATAACCGCCGGTCTGGTCATCGTCTTCTTCGTATAAAATGATATCTGCAACCTGTGTTCCATCGGGATTGTAATAAATGTATTCGATCTCCATTTTATCTTCGGTATCAACCAGGGAACGGATGCTTGCAAAAAGCTGTCCTTTTGCAGCGTTTGCATTAGCCTGCATGGTTTCTTCAATGTTTGAACCAAGTTCAGTCACCGAAGTAAACTCGTAAATCATTCTGTTTCCTTTGACTTCAACTTCAACGTTTGAAAAGATGTTTTCATAATCGGAACTGTTGGCCATAGCTTCGAGTGCCCATTTGTTCAAAGGATTGCTGAAATATTCTTCAAGATCCTTATATTCAGCAGCACTGTTGCTTTCGTTGCCGTCTTCGGTATCAACAGTAGTTTCAATTGTAGGGTCTACCGTAGGGTCTACCGTAGTGTCAACTGTCGTATCAACAGTAGTTTTGTCATCGTCTTTTATTGGGTCAGCTTCTATTTTTGAAACTGTCGTTGCAGGAGTATTATCCTTTGAGGGCAATAAAGAACATCCCATAAAAGAAGTAACAAGCGCTAACGCTCCTAAAAATACAATAAGTTTTTGTTTGGTCATAAAAGTATTCCTTTCAAGTTTATTCATCCACTCTCATTTATGAATTAAAATGTAAATTTATCTGCGAAATATGCATCAAGGTCAGCGATTGCAACTCTCTCCTGTTCCATGGAATCACGGAATCTGACGGTTACGCAGTTGTCGTTTTCGGAATCAAAGTCGTATGTGATACAGAAAGGAGTACCGATCTCGTCCTGTCTTCTGTATCTCTTGCCGATATTTCCTCTGTCATCGAATTCGCAGTTATATTTCTTTGAAAGCTCTGTGAAGATTTTCTCAGCGCCCTCATTAAGTTTCTTAGATAAAGGAAGCACACCGATTTTAACAGGCGCAAGTGCAGGATGGAAACGCATTACGGTACGCATATCCGGTGCTTCCTCAGTACCGAGGTTTTCTTCATCGTAAGCTGCGCAAAGAAATGCAAGTACAACTCTGTCACATCCGAGTGAAGGCTCAACAACATAGGGAATGTACTTTTCGTTTGTTTCATCATCAAAGTAAGACATATCCTGCTTTGATACTTCCTGATGCTGTGTAAGGTCGTAATCAGTTCTGTCAGCAATGCCCCAGAGTTCGCCCCAGCCGAACGGGAATAAGAACTCGATATCTGTGGTACCTTTTGAATAGAAGCAAAGTTCTTCGGGATCATGGTCACGAAGTCTCATTTCGTCTTCTTTGATACCGAGGCTTAATAACCAGTCACGGCAGAAACCTCTCCAGTACTGGAACCAGTCAAGGTCTGTACCGGGCTTGCAGAAGAATTCAAGTTCCATCTGTTCGAACTCTCTTGTTCTGAAGGTAAAGTTACCGGGTGTGATTTCATTTCTGAAAGATTTACCGATCTGACCGATACCGAAAGGTACTTTCTTTCTGGATGTTCTCTGAACATTCTTAAAGTTAACGAAAATACCCTGAGCTGTTTCAGGTCTTAAATATACCGTATTCTTGGCATCCTCGGTTACACCCTGGAATGTCTTGAACATAAGGTTGAACTGTCTGATATCCGTAAAATCATGCTTACCGCAGGTAGGACAGGGAACGGCATTGTCTTTTATGAATGCCATCATTTCATCCTGTGAAAAAGCATCAATGGGCTTGGGCAAAGTAATTCCCTTTTCTTCTGCGAAATCTTCAATAAGTTTGTCTGCTCTGAATCTTTCGTGGCACTGCTTACAATCCATCAAAGGATCGGAAAAACCGCCGAGATGGCCGGATGCAACCCATGTCTGAGGGTTCATAAGAATGGCACAGTCAACGCCTACGTTGTAAGGGTTTTCCTGTACGAACTTCTGCCACCAGGCTTTTTTAACATTATTCTTAAGCTCTACGCCGAGGTTACCGTAATCCCATGTATTTGCAAGACCGCCGTAAATTTCGGAGCCGGGATAAATAAATCCTCTGCCTTTTGCAAGAGCTACAATTTTGTCCATTGATTTTTCCATTTCAATCCTCCGGTATAAATATTTATATTCTAAATTGCTTATTTTACTATCAAATATAGATTTAAAGCATTTAACAATTATACATATATGTTATTTTAATGTCAAAGAAAACTTGCTCGTTTATGTTAATGTAGCAACAATACCAAAATGCACGAAACAAAATAATCCGAAAAGAGCGAGTATTATAAGAAGAATTATTATAATATTTTTAATACTCGGTTTCTTCATAAATATACCTCCTTTAATCAATCAACAATAAAGAAGTAAATTTCTTATCAAAAGTAAAATCAGATACCTCTTTGGCAAACGATATCAGTTCATTTTCGCTTTCTTCCGAAAGTTTAAAAGAAAAAACTTTGTTCACCGGAGAATCAATAATAAAGTTAATTGCCTTTACTACCCCCGGAGCATATCTTTTTTCATCGGGATAAGGAAGTTCACCGTTTAACTGAATGGCTTTTATCTCGAATACCGCCCTTGTAAACTTCAGTGAATGAATGGGGTTTTCCAGCACCCTGACTCCCTGATATAAAAGTCTTAAAAGATCCGCATCATCACTGTTTTCTCTTGAATAATAATCTGCTATTTCAAGAAAATACATTCCGTAATAAGCCATTGTTATATCAGAACGCATGCCTTCAAAATAATCATCTATAAAGGCTTCTCTTAACGAATAAGCACTCCTGCCCGCAAACAAAGTAAATCTTCCGAAAGCAAACGGATTGGTTGCTGCCGAAAGAATTGAATTCTGTCTTCTCGCACCTTTGGCAAAGACGGAAATTTTACCTTTTTCTTTTGTCAGTATAACTACTCTTCTGTCGAATTCACCACTCGGTTCCTGTTTTATAACCATACCGGTCACAGACAAAAGATTATCAGATAAATTATTCATCCTTGTCCTCAGATATAAATCCGAAATTCTTTAACAGAAACTCCGAGTCTCTCCAGTTCTCTTTGGTTTTGACAAAAAGTTTTAAATTTACTTTTTTATCAAGCATCTTTTCAATATCAATTCTTGCCATAGAGCCTATTTCTTTTATCTTCGATGCGCCTTTTCCGATTATCATTCCCTTGTGTGTATCTCTTTCGCATATAATACTTGCTTCGATATCAACCACATTCTTGGAAAAACTCATTGTTTCTATTACAACAGCTATTCCGTGAGGGATTTCATCACCTAAGCATCTTAAACATTTTTCCCTTATAATTTCAGATACAATCTGTCTTTCAGGCTGATCGGTCAGAGTCTCGGGATCGTAATAAAACGGTCCTTCGGGAATGAATTTTTCAAGCACTTCAAGAAGTGTATCCATATTCTTGCCATTCTTGGCAGATAAAGGTATTACATCCGCAAAATCCATCTGTTTTGAAAAGAGTTCTATTGCCTTAAATACCTTTTCTTTTTCATACTTGTCGGTCTTTGTAAGAACGAGTATTACAGGAATACTTACAGTACGCAAAAGAGAGAGGATGTTTTCATCCTGCTCTCCTATTGAAGGGTCTGCCTCCGTTAAATAGAGGCAGACATCCGATTCATTAAATGTTCTTTTTGCCACAGAAACCATGCTTTCGCCGAGTTTGTTCTTTGCTTTGTGAAGTCCCGGAGTGTCTACAAATACCATCTGAACATCGCCCTTTGTATACACTGTCGAAATTCTGGTTCTGGTTGTCTGGGGTTTGCTTGAAGTAATGGCTATTTTCTGACCGATGATTTTATTCATCAAAGTGCTTTTGCCCACATTCGGTCTGCCGATTATCGAAACAAATCCCGATTTGGTTTTGTTCTCCATATTGCTTTCTCGTTTTATTTACCAGTTTTTACTTCTTCTTTTTTCTCTTCTGCCTTTACAGGAGCTTTCTTTTCTTCCTCAACCTTGGCAGCTACACTTGCAAGCTTCTCATTTGCAGCTTTTACATTGTCCATCGTTTTTTTGCTGGGTTTTGATTTCTTTGTACAAACCTTTACGATGATAAGAACAATGATGAAGATAATAACTACAGGAATTGCAAGGCAAATAAGTCCGCGAATGATGTAAGGAAGATTGATGATAAGTTTGATAAAGAAATCTCTTGTATCAACCAGTACATCTTTAACGCTGGTGGCAAAACCTTCTTTAAGTTCCTCTCCGGGTGTCTTTTCTACGATTACTGTAGGTGTAAGAACCTTAACTTCGTTAATTGTAAAGTTTACAGTAGCGTAATCAACCAGATCGTCATAAACTCTTAATGAAGATTCCATTGATTCGATATTGTATCTTACTTCTGTAAGTCTCTGTGTAAGATATGTGATATCTTCTATTGTTTCAGCTTTTTCAAGAAGAGCGAGTAAGCTTTCCTGCTCAGCCTTGTACATTTCTTTTTTGCTTTCGGTATCAACGTAATTTAAAGTAACGTCTCTGGTGGATGTAGTCTTCTGCGTAACATTGCCGATACCTGAAACATCATTTACAAATCCGTCGAGTTCAGTGTCGGGAACACGAACGGTTATTGTCGCATATTTGCTCTGGTTTGAATTATTGTAAAGGCTTCCGTTATATGAATATTCGCTTTCGATATATCCGCCGATCGCATTAATCTTATTACGAAGGTTTGCAATGGTTTCATCAAAGCTTACTGTTTCGATTGTCATATCTACAGTCTTGATAAGTTTTCTGTTTGCAGCTACAGAAGCATTGGCCTGAGTCTCGGTAATAGGTGTTGACATCGAACCGACAGAATATCCGCCTTCATCGTAATACTCGGCTTCCTCAGCATAATAATCCGCATCATCATATAAATCATAACTCGAGTTTGTGGCAGTCTCATAAAATGCATTCTTGCCTTGTGCATAAGAATAATCATCTGCAGTTGCAGTTGTAGTAGCATAATTTGCACTGCTGCTACATGCAACCATTGTTGAAGCAACTAAAACCATCGCTCCGATTACAGATAATTTACTGATCAATTCGTTTTTCTTCATAATCTTTTCCTCCGTTAATTAAGCAAAATCCCCTGCTTTTTTATTCGTTTGATAAATACACGAAACAAAAACTTATATTTATGGAATATTTTCTAAAAAATTACACGAGATTTAAAACTTTATCAAACAAAGCTTCATTTTCTTTTATTTTACCCTCCGCTCCGACAACACAGATATATTCTTTTTCGAACGCTGCTTTAATCCTTTCGGCAAGACTTCTTATATCTTCCATACTGCAGGATAAAATCTCATCTCTTGTTTTCTGTCTGTCTTTTTCTTCTACGCCGGTCATGAAATATACAAGATTTGCTTTGCCTTCACCCGACGCGGTCTGAGGAACATCTATATCTGAAATAGCTCCGATTATAAACTGGTTCATCTGCCTGTCGCTGCACTCAAAGTTTTCAACATAATCGGCAAGCTCTCTGTATATTCTTAAAGTATTATTTATATGAGGGTCCCTAAAAGAAACAAGCGAGCAAAGGCCGGACATGGTGAAGTTAGCAAAACATCCGTACGCTCCGCCTTCAACTCTGACGTTATTCCAGAGATAATCATATGCCATAATTGTTCTTAATACATTGAAAGCTCCCGAAAATTTATATCCTTTTGATATATACTCACCGGCCATTGCAACAAACTGTACCTGTCCGGGGAATATAAATGCCTCGTTTCCTTCATTGCAGTCAACTTCTATCTTACTTTTTTCAACATCCGAAGTATAAAGGCTGTCTGTGAATAAAGACAGTTCTTCATCAAGTTCATTCTGCTTATCCGAAGGAGATGTAAGATTTATAAATAGATTCTCTTTTCTTAAAATCATCGGTAAAAGAAGTTTGAATTCTTTTATGATCTTATCTGTCGAATTATCTTTGTCTTTCTCAAGTTCCGATATAAACTTGACTGCATCCATACCGATTGAAATATCGTTTATTTTGAACATCTTGTCAAAATAGGAGGTAGCTCTGGTCAGTGCCACTGTATGAGGCGAAGAAACAAGCATGCTCTCGCCCTGTGAACGAAGCTCCGATAAATACTCTCCGATTTTTTCCTTATCGTCAAGAATACTGTTAAACAAAACATCGGACAAAAGTTCAAAAACCTTCTTTTTGTTCTCATAAAGGAATTTGATATTTATCTCAAAGAATGATTTCATTTCACCTGTTTTAATATTCCTGCAGGTGTTAAATGACATGTTCATTCCGCCTGTATTAAGCTTTATCTCATTTGACAAGTCACCGTAATTTAAATTCTTCGTATCGAGTCTTGCAAGCATATTGGCAAGAAGCGGCATATATCTTATATGCTCGATTGAAATCGAATTAACATCAAAAAGAAGCGTCAGATAAGCAATGCCTGATGTGAATATATCCTGCTTAAGATACTTAACTCCGTTTAACTCATAAAGCTTGTTTCTGTCGGGTCTTGTTTCTTTTTTAATGTCTGATACCTTTAAAAGCTTTATCTTTTCAAGATCTTCTTTTCTATCAGGAGTCTTCTGATATTCCTTTAAAGCCTTTGTATCTTCTACAATCTTGGCTATCTCATCTTTGGAAAGACTGTCTTTCTTTTCTTTTAAGCTTTTTGCAAGTTCACTCTCTTTTTTAAGAGTAAGTCCTTTAACAGGTACACCCATGCAAAAGATGCAGTGATTATTTTCAATAAAGTATTTTTTCAGAAGCTTTTCAAAATAGTCGGTATTTACGGCTTCTTTTAATTTCTTATAAACCTCAAGACTTTCCATATGGTGAAGTGCAAGATCATCATCGTATAGCCATGATTCAAGCAAATCGAGGCCGAAAGCGAGTCCTTTGGGAGTTCTTCCGAAATCAGCTTCTCTGTATTTAAATTCTTCTCTTACAAGAAATGCGAGAAGTGTTTTCTTATCAAAGCCTTCGCGAACTGTTCTTTCAAGTTCATCGTTAATAATGCTTAAGAATTGTTCCTTGTCTTCTCTATTGGCTCCCTTGGCATAAAAACCGAAAAGATTCTGCTTAATCGAGCAGTCACTTGAAGCATATACCTCATCACCGATGCCTGCATCAAGCAAAGCTTTTCTTAAAGGTGCTGCGGGATTGCCGCTGAAAGCATATTCAAACGCTCTTAAAACTATGGGCAGTTCTCTGTCCGAATAATCGGAAAAACAGTATGTCAGATTAAGATATGTTTTATCCTTGTCGTCTTCGTTTTCAGTCAAAGGATATTCGATAACCGCTTCTCTTCTTTCTTCAAAAGGCTTCTGAGTAGCAATTTCCGAGGTGACTTCAATTTTTTCATATTTTGACAAGTATTCTTTGTCAATATAATCCAGTCTTTCAGCCATATCGCAGTTTCCGTACATGAAAATATAGCTGTTGGAAGGATGATAATATTTTGAATGAAAATCAATAAAATCCTCGTATGTCAAATCGGGAATCACATCAGGATCACCGCCGGATTCAACACCGTAAGGTGTATCCGGGAAAATCGAATTCATTATCTGACGTTCAACTATATCGTCGGGATCAGAAAAAGCACCCTTCATCTCAGAATAAACAACACCGTTTATTGTAAGATCGTCATCTGCGTTTTCAAGCTCGTAATGCCAGCCTTCCTGTCTGAATATCTTTTCTTCTTTGTAGATATTCGGATGAAAGACCGCATCAAGATAAACATCCATCAGATTTTTAAAATCAAAATCATTACAGCTTGCTACAGGATAAACCGTTTTATCAGGATAAGTCATTGCGTTTAAGAATGTATTAAGGCTGCCCTTGCAAAGTTCGACAAACGGGTCTTTTATGGGATATTTGTCACTTCCGCAAAGCACGGTGTGTTCAACAATATGAGCAACACCTGTCGAATCCTTGGGGGGTGTTCTGAAACCGATATAAAAGACTTTATTCTCTTCATCGTTGGGCATTAATACAACTCTTGCACCGGTCTTTTTATGTGTTAATACATAAGCATCACTGTTTATGTCTTTTAGGAATTTATACTCTTTTATCTCGTAACTTTGAAGTTCTTCAAGATTCATTAATCTTTCTCCTTTAAAAAGCGGAGAGATTGCTCTCTCCGTATTTTATTTGGGTATTTAAAAATTCAAATCAATTTATATGACATTTGAGTCAAGTTCTTTGCAGTATTTGGGAATATATACGTATATGTTTTCAAACAGTTTGGAAGAAGTAGCCATATACTGATATGATCCCTCTTCAGTCTCGATCTTTTTGTTGTAGAATTCTGTATCCGTAACAATCTTCTGGAATACAGGTACATCAAACTGGTTAACGGGATCGGGTGAATTTGCAAGATCTGCATAAATATTGCCGCCCGTAATCTCAAGTCTGCCCTTCATACCGCCCAGGCTGACAGGATTCGCAGCAAGAAGCACAACCTTATGGACGCCGTTTTGGATCCTCGTCATACCATAGCCGTGATATGTTCCGATACCGCCGACCTCAGAACCTTCGACATAAACGAATACCTGCTCTGCGGAGCTTCTTATATCCATATCACCGTCTAACGAACCGATACCCATACCGCTCATAGAATGTACGTTACAGGAAACAAATCCGGAATTGATATAAATACGTCCCTTACCATACTGGAGAACACCGATACCTGTTGCACGGCTGCCCGAAGCCTCAAGTTCGATGTCTGCACTTGTATTGATTTCTACCCTGCCTTCCATCGAACCGATACCGACAGCGTCGGCACCCGATGCGGAAATGGCAACATGGGACTGATTGACAATAATCTGAGTGAATCCGTTAATGGAACCGATTCCGACTACCTTTGAACCGTTTACGATGATTTCAACATTACCGGAATCAAGTTTAATCTTTGAATTCTCATCGGCTAATGCACCACCGATGGCAAATGCCTGGTCAGAGTTCGCTTCAATACGAAGTGTTCCGGTTCCTTCGAAACTGATATCGCCGTAAGGAGTCTTTTCATCGGAGCCCGTACCGATACCGATACCGTTGTTGTGATCGACTCTGATTGTAAGATTGCCTTTGCCCTGAATATTGAGTCTGGATGTTGCGGGAACTTTAATGCCTTCGTAAGAGAAAATGTTGTTTCCTTCAAGAGTTAGCGTAACAAACGAATTCTCGCCGATTTCAATCGTAGGATTGTTTCTGCCTCGAATATTAACGTCCTTAAGATTGATAATTGTTTCAATATTATCGGGAACCTTAATGCACATGTTAACTTCTTTTTTGCTCTTAAGTCCGACAAGATTAACCGAAGGCTGTTCAATGATAATCTGCGAATAGAAATCAAGAGCAAGATTAATAAGAGAAACCGTCTCGAAATTACCGGGTGTATAGGACTTGTTTTCAAGAGCAAGCTTGGCAAGCTTAAGGTTAATAGCCATAATCTCGTCTTCTATTTCTGCGGAAATCGAATCGGCGATTACACTGTTGGGACGTCCGGTATAGAAGCCCTGAATCAAATGACATCCGAGCTGGATAACCATCTGAAGTTCATCGGGTGTTTCAACACCTTCGGCAAGAATCTTCATGCCGTGATTGTTACCAAACGAAATCGTATTGGATACAATCTGCTGTTTTCTTGAGTCTGTATCGATACCCATGATGATGGAATGGTCGATTTTAATATAATGCGGTGAGTTGTTAAGAAGAGTTGACGCATTCGAATAACCTGTACCGTAATCGTCGAGAGCAAGCTCACAGCCGGATTTCTTCATGTACTTGTGTACTGTCTCACACGAATCCTCGGACTGCATACCGTTTTCGGTAATCTCTATAACGAGGTTTTTCATAACGTCCTTGTACTGAACGTACAAATCGTTGAATTCGTCTTCTTTTATGATAACAGTGGGAATTGAATTAATGAAGAGTTTGCGGTTTTCAAATATCGACGCATTCTCGTTCATAATCTTTAATACGTTGAAGAATGTATAATGTTCAACCTCATAAAGTCTGTCGTTTCTTTCAGCCATTTCAAGAACGTCAACAGGCGAGAAACCGATTTCCTTGTTGGTTCTCATCAAAGCTTCATATGCATAAATCTTACCTGTTTTGGCAGATACGATGGGCTGGAAATTATACTGAAGTTCATTGCCGTCAAGAATCTTTTTGATTTTATCGTTTCTTAGATACTCTGTTTCCTGACGCTTTAATGCATCCTGTGAGAAATAATGCGGCTCGCTCTTTGAGAACATGGATGCTTCCATTGTGGCGAATCCTGCATATGTCAAAAGATCATCGTAGATTTTACCCTGGCTTGATGAAGCATAGCCGCAGTAAACACAGAAGTTTTCGGATGAAGGCAAATGAAGGAGTATTGCATTAATCTCATCCATAAGATTCTTATGGTAAGTCTGAATATCCTTTAACTCAACCTCATTGGTCATAACCAGAAATTCATGTCCGGATTTACAGCCTAAAGTCACAAATCTTTCACCCATTCGTTTCTGATACATTTTAAAAACATCGCCGATTTCAGCCTTGATATCGGCCGCTTTCTGAGAGCCTACGAAATGACGAAGATGCTCAAGACCTTCAATTTCAAAAACTGCCAGATAAACATCGGACATGGAAATGGCAAGCTGCTGTATAGCTTTATCCGAAAAAGTATCAAGATAAAGCAGACCCGTCTCGGGATCTACATCAGCCGAATCCGTAATATTTAAGAAAATGGGTAAATCTTCTCTCTGAAAGGCCTTTACCATCTTAAATGCAATGAAAAGACCGAATAAAAAGAAACCTGCGCCGAGTAAGAAATATGCCAGCGCAAACCATGTTAAACTGCTAAAAGTGTATATATAATACGCACCTACCGCAAATAAAAGAAAGGCAAGCACAATAAAGATATTCTCGATAATGAGAAAATATCGTATTTTTTTATATCCGCTAACCTTCTTGTCCTGCTCTAAATCCATATTTTTTTCATTCCCCACATTTTGATATTTTATTATACCAAAACTACGAGAAAAACACAAGTTACGTGGAAAAAGCAAGGAGTGCAAGTTTATTGAAAACTACTTCCTCATCAAAATATTTTTCATCTGACGAATGAAGGGCTAAATATTCATCCGGCGTAAGAGTTTTGGATTTGTATACGGTTTTCCCGTTCTTTTCTGAGTAAAAGCCTACTTTGAACTTTAATTTTAATTGTTTTACCGCCTGATAAACGAAATCATCACGGTTTATTTTCCCTAAACAAACGCCGATTTTTTCGTCTCTCTGGCCCTCTTCGCCGAAGAACTTGTTAAAAACAGCCTTTACTTTAAACGGAACATCTTCATATGACATTAATTCAGCCACACTCATCTGTGCTCCGACATATATATGCGTCATATCCTGTATGACGGCTTTAAATTCTCTGTTAATCTGTTCCATATTTTTATGATTTGGGATTGTCTATTATTTCAATACCGCCCGTAATCTGTAATACTTCTTTGATAAAATCTTCTTCAAAATCACCGAATTTACAGAGTTCCTCAATTGTTACGTTTCTCTGAAGAGTTTCGTATAATTCTTTTGCTTTCTCAAGGACTTCGTTGGCATTTTCAGCCCAGGTATTTTTTTTTGCAGCCTCGTTGTTGTCGTCATACAAAAGCTCTTCCATTGCACTCATTATACCGTCGGTAATATAGCCGTCGAGTTCCTTTGCGGAGCTCTTTGAATCAAGAGACTCTAAAATAACCGCAAGTGCAACATTTCCTTCTCCTATTAAATCCTCTATAGGAACGCCCGAACCGGTGTAAAGCTTTGACATTTCAACGATATCATGCAAATAGCTTTCTATAACCTTATCTCGTAAAAGACCTTCTCCGTCAGCAAATCTTCTTAAAAGATCATGCTTTTCCTTTTGAGTGTATTTCTTAACGCCTTCGAGCTCATCGATGTACATCTGAAGGAAATCCACATCTTCTTCGTCTAAAATCTCATCGAAATCAAAGGGTTCGTCCACTCCGATTTTTGCATCATAGAGAAAATTGTATATAAATTGTTTTTTCTCTTCATCAAGATGAATGTCTTTAAAATAGGAATCCACATTGGCCTTGGTAACAAAATTGCCATTCTCTCTTCCGTATTTTAAAAGCTTATCCATCTGAGAAATAAATAGTTTTTTTTCGTCCATATTTATTTACCGAAATTATTCAATATGTTTGTGTGTGAACAAATGCTCATTGCAGTATTCGTAATTGCCGTTGCATTTGGAACAGTATCTGAATGTAAGCGAAGGGTTGGAAACATCGGTCTGTCCGCATATTGCACATTTGTGTCTTATCATGGAAACAGGCTCCGAAACTGCTTTAATCTTCTTTTTGAATTCCTTCTGACGTTTGATTTCCTTAAATCTCTTTTTACCCTTTCTGAGCAAAAGATAGAAAACCAAAACATTAAGTAACGACGTGCAAACAGTAACAAGTGTAATAATTCCGCTGTTAAATCCGCCCTGAACGAATGATAATAATACATTTACCGCAAGAACGACAACATAGATAATACCGAGAATCTTTACCTTTATCGGAATGAGGAAGAACATAAGAACTCTCATATTCGGATAGGTAATCGCATAAGCAAGGAATATCGAAAGATTCAGATAATATGTGCTGAAAGAAAACGACATATAGTGGAAGAACCACGAACCGCCAAGCGACGAAGGACACGCCTTACCCAAAACCGATTTATAAACAGCGTCCATATTCGTAACATAATTAGGAGCAACAACTTTAAAATATCCGAACAAAAGGAATGCGCCGATTATTGTAAGAAATACTCCCATAAAGAAAAATACGTTAAATGCGAATTTTCCCCAGGCAACCTCAAGATTTCGTCCGATTGAAAAATAAAAGAACAGGAAAATCAGTACAAAAAATACATTCGAATAGCTGTCGGGAACAAATATCCAGGAAACAAGTCTCCATACCTGTCCGTGGACAATCGCTTCGGGATTAAGTGTTACAAAATTTATCCAGTCCGGTTTTACCAGATTCATTAAAAATCCGAACGCATATATAATTACGATTATCAGAGGTAAATTCGGTATTGCATATTTGCCGAATTTCCTCTCTAATTTGTTAAACCAGTTCATTTAAATACCCTCACCAATATTATCAACATCGTAAGGCGTAATCTGATATACATAGTAATTAAGCCAGTTAGAAAAAAGATTGATGCTGTGACTTCTCCACTGAAGCAGAGGTCTTTTTGTAGGATTGTCATCAGGATAATAATTCACAGGAAGTTTCGGATTGATTCCCTTGCCCAGATCTCTTTTATATTCATAATCAAGAGTATATCTGTCGTATTCGGAATGCCCTGTCACAAATACCTGTTTGCCGCCTTCGCTTAAACAAATATAAACGCCTGCCTCTTCAGACTCGGCAAGTATTTTAAGCGCACTGCAGTTTTCGACATCTTCCTTGGACACTTCGGTATATCTTGAATGAGGAGCATAAAACTCGTCGTCAAAACCTCTGACAAGCGGCTCTTTTCTGTTTTTAACCGAATGTTTGTAAATACCCGAAAGCTTCTCGGGAAGATCTCTTTTCTGAATACCGAAATGATAATAAAGTCCGGCCTGAGCACCCCAGCATATATGAAGCGTACTGGTAACATTTTTCTTCGACCACTCAAAGATCTTGCAAAGTTCGTCCCAGTAATCAACTTCTTCGAAAGGAAGCTGTTCAACGGGCGCTCCCGTAATTATAAGACCGTCGAATTTCTCATTCTTTATCTCATCATAAAAGGTATAAAACTTATTAAGATGACTCGCCGAAGTATTCTTCGAAATATGTGTTTTAACATTCAAAAACGTAACATCAATCTGAAGAGGAGTATTGGACAAAACACGAAGAAGCTGAAGCTCTGTTTCTTCTTTTAGGGGCATTACATTAAGAATAGCAACCTTCAGGGGTCTTATATCCTGATGCATTGCCCTGCTTTCATCCATTACAAATATATTTTCGTTTTCAAGAATCTCCTTTGCCGGGAGTTCACTCTGGATTCTGATTGGCATGATTTACTCCGTTAATATATTTATTTATTCCCGAAACTATTATACGGAAATATTGAATTCTTTCAAGAAATCATCTTCAGAGATGATTCTTATGCCGAGTTCTTTGGCTTTTTTATTCTTGCCTGAAGAGGAATTGACATCGTTATTGATGAGTGCTTCGGTCTTATTTGAAACGCTGCCCGAAACCTTTCCGCCACGGTTTTCTATTATTTCTTTTAAAAGATCTCTGTTTTCAAAATGATTAAGAGCGCCGGTTATAACAAATGTTTTGCCTGCCAGATCTTTTTCGCCGGAAGTTTCGATCTTTTCCAGTTCGACATACTCTAAAATATTGTCGACCTCTTTTATTCTTGCATCATCGTGAAAGAAATTGTAAATGCTTGTCGCAATTACTTCTCCGACCTGGTCTATGGTAGACAGTTCGTCTACTGACGCATTTCTTATCTTATCAAAATCATAATCATAAAAAGAGGCGATAAGCTTTGCATTTGCAACACCTACGTTTTCGATTCCAAGACCATATAAAAGTTTTGGAAGCGTGGTCTTCTTCGCCTTCTCGCAGGAAGCAATCATATTCTCGTACGATTTGATTCCAAAGCCTTCCATAGTTACGATATCGTTTTTATATCTTTCGAGTCTGAAGAAATCAGCATACTCTTTTATAAAGCCTTTTTCTATAAATTTGACAATTGTTTCTTCGGATACACCGTCTATTGATAGAGCGTTCCTTGACGCAAAAAGTGTCAGACTCTTCTCCTGTTTTACGGGGCATAAAGGATTTTTACACATCAAAACATCCGTACCGTCCGTAGATTCAATGACGGTTTTACCGCCACACGAAGGACAGCATTCGGGTATTTCGACATTATCGCTCTTCGTAAGATTCTCGGATATCTGAGGTATAATCATATTGGCTTTGTAAACAAGGATTCTGTCTCCTATGCCAAGTTTAAGAGAACGCATGACTGAAATATTATGAACGCTTGCTCTCGAAACATTGGTGCCTTCAAGGTCAACCGTATCAAATATGGCAACGGGATTAATAAGACCTGTTCTCGAAGGACTCCATTCAATCTCTCTTAATGTGGTCTCAGCCTGTTCGTCCTGCCATTTAAACGCAATTGCATTTCTCGGTGCTTTTGCGGTAGAACCGAGCGATTTACCGTATGCAATATCATCATACATCAAAACAAGACCGTCGGACGGAATGTCGTATGTCTTTATTTCGTTCGAATACCACTCTATTTTTTCAAGAAGATTGTCTTTAGTGACCTTTTCTTCGTGAACGCATTCAAATCCAAGCTCAGATAAAAACTTCATCTGCTCAAATCTGGAATTCTTAAAATCCACTTCTTCGGCTTCTACAAGATTAAACGCATAGAAACAAACATTTCTTGAAGCCGTAACCTTCGGGTCAAGCTGTCTTACAGAGCCTGAACAGAGGTTTCTGGGATTCTTATACTGTTCATCCGGATTTTCTATTTTTTCGTTAATCATTTTAAAATCCGAATAAGAAATAACCGCCTCGCCTCTTAAAACAAGATGGCCTTTATATGATATTCCGACAGGTAAATTCTTAAAGCATTTTGCATTCTGCGTGATAACTTCGCCAACTTCACCGTTTCCTCTGGTAACAGCATTCGTAAGCTTCCCGTCATCGTAAGTAAGCACGATTGTAAGGCCGTCAAGCTTCCACGACAAAAGGCCTTCCTTGTCCTTAAGCCATTCTCTTAACTCTTCTCTGTCCTTGGTTTTCGATAACGAAAGCATGGGCGAAGGATGCGTAAACTTCGGCAAAAAAGACACCGGTTCGTAGCCGACTTTTCTCGTCGGAGAATCGGATAAAATAATTCCCGTCTCTTCCTCGAGTTTTAAGAGTTCATCATAAAGCGAATCATACTCAAAGTTGGAAATAATCTCCTCATCTTTCGCGTAATACGCTTCACTGGCTTTATTCAAAATTTTGCATAATTCTTTTATTCTTTCAAGATTATTCATAAAAGAGTTAACCCCTGATTATATATCCTCTGTCTATTCCTGTGCGGGATTTTTAAAAACCATATCATACAGTTTATCCAGTTCTTCGCCTTTTATTTCCCTGTATTCATTGGGCTTTAAATCTCCTAAAAGAATATTGCAGACTCTGATTCTTTTAAGAGATACAACATCAAGTCCGCATTCAAAACACATTCTTCTAATCTGTCTGTTTAAGCCCTGTGTAAGTATAATCTTAAAGGTTCGCAAATCAACGGGAACGACTTTACACGGCTTGGTTTCGACATTAAGATCAAATAAGAAAATGCCCTTTTCCATTCGCTCGAATATTATCGGCTCGATATCTTTATCAACGGTAACAATGTATTCTTTTTCGTGATTGTTAGAACCGCACATCATTACGTGAATCAGATCGCCGTCATTGGTCATGAGTAACAAACCTTCGGAGTCTTCGTCAAGGCGTCCTGCATATGTAAGTCTTGTAGGATATTTAAATGCCTCTGTAAGAGTAACGTTCGCGTGTACATCGGCCTCGGTGCATGTAACACCTACAGGTTTGTAATACGCTACCACTTTCTTTTCTTCGGGCTTAACAGCCTTACCGTCCAGAGTGACTTCGTCATTATCTGTTACCTTGCTTCCGAGTTCCGCTTTATTGCCGTTTATAAGTACTCTGCCGGCTTCAATAAGTCCGTCAGCTTCTCTTCTTGAGCATATTCCGCATAAAGCTATATATTTGTTAATTCTGTATTCGTTCATATATTTCCTGCATAATAAAATAGTGCATAATCAATTGATTATGCACCGGTTGTTACTGTACATAGTCGCTTTTAACGTAGGCGTCCTTGCCGTTATATTTTATCTTTGTCCAGCCGTTCGAGAGCTTTTCGACAAATTCAAGTTTGTCACCGTTATAAGCAAATCCGACTCTTTCGGCATCAATATCTGCTTCGGATCTGATATTTACGTTATCGATTGCCGAAACGTATTTTTTCTCACCGTCATCATTATTATTTGCGGCGTTATTATTCGTATTAGTGTTGGTATTGTTGTCGACCTGAGTGTTGGTGTTATTCTCTTCAACAGCATTTCCGTCGGAATCAACCACCTGGAGATATTCGGACTTTATATACGCTTCTTTTCCTTCGTATTCAACCTTTGACCAGCCGTTAAGTTTTGATTCGATTCTGGTCAGTATAGCTCCTTCAGAAACTGTTCCGAGTCTTTCGGCTGTTTCTGAATCAGAAGATCTGACATTTACACTGGTAGTCGCTTTAACTCTTTCTCTGACAGGGCCCTGATTTGCATTATCATCGTCAAGCTGAGCCTGCTCTGCCGCAATTCTCTCTCTTTCCTCATTTAATGCAACCATATCATTATTCATGATATCCTGATATGAAAGCATAAAATCATTGAGTTCTTCATCGGATTCGAGAGTTTCATTATATTTAAGAGAAACCTGATTGTAAATATCCTGAACATCCTGCTGCATGTAAGCAATATAGAAATTCTGAAGAACTAACGAAGACATATTGTTCTGCTTGAATATTCTGTATTTTTCAAGCGAATCCTTCGCATAGTAGAGACCGATTATGCCGGGAACCGGAGTATCAATGTCCTTAAAATAAATGTCGTATGTAACATATACATAAAAGGATTCATTTTCATATCCCTGCTGAGTATAACAAACTATATTATCGTAGCGATCGATATATTTGCTCTTAACTTCAACATTATCAAGTTCATTGTTGTTAATTGAGAACATATTCTCTTTTAAATAAGCCTGATCGTTGTCTGCAAGAGCATTAAGATAATCAGTCATCGCTCTGTTTACAAAGTCATAGCCATCCTTAACCACAGTAAAATCCTGATTAAGCAAAGCCTTCTCTTCTTCAGACAAAGCCTCATAAGCACGCTGTGCGGCCTTCTTTTCACGAATGCGTGTAATGCCTACAAGCGCGATGGAAACAATAAGCAAAATAACTACAAAAACAAGAGTCGCAGAAACAAGTATATTCTTTTTAACAATAATCCATACCCTCTCCAGTAAAGATTTTGAATTGTCTTTCATTAAATAAATACACTCCCAATAAACTACATAGTATGCACCCGACAGGAATCGAACCTGCATCCTTGGCGTCGGAGGCCAATATTCTATCCATTAGACTACGGGTGCAAATTAATCCCTAGACAAAAACATACTAGATTATTTTATCACTAAAGCCACTGTTTGTCTACCTTTATACCCTTTTACGAGCAAGCTTAAAAATCCGGAATTTCCACCCTAAAAGAAATATAATAAGTGGAAATTCCGGACATCAATTTATACTATTATGCGCATGTAATACATTCTTTTTCTCTGCTGTAATAATACGAATGATTTGATAGAATATCAATCAAAGGAACCTGCGTTGCATTTACCTCACATATCATATCGTTTAATTTATCCACCGAATCCACAAGTATTGAAGGAATCATAATTACCTCGTGCACGGAACTTGGCAAAATATATAAATCGCTGTTTAGTTTCTCGCTAAAATCCTTGATGACATTATCATAAAGAATCGCAGATGCTCCGAACTGTTTCTTTTCATTTGAAAGAACATACATACCGCAATCAGCTAAAATATCCTCTTCGAGTTCATCCAAATTCTTTTTCTCATGATGAATAATCTCCATCAAAGTCTGTGCCATACTTTTAAGCTCCGGCTTTAATATATTTGGGCTGTTTTCTTTGGCCAGTTTGTCAATATCTTCCATTGTTTTATCCCAGAGTTCAAGATGAGAGTTATTAATAAGTATCGATGCGCTCTCAAAAATATCTTCCTTGATGGCAATGTAATAAACCACCGCCAGGTCAAGAAATTTTTTATGAGGAATAGTATTAAGCAAATCCTTGTTTTTCTCGTAATTAACAAGTTTGTAGACTATCCGGTCTTTTATGTTTTCAAAAAGAATCAGGCTCTCGGGATTAAAATCATCTTCAAGACAGTTGTTTTTTATGAGCCATGCAATATGATCCGCTATTTCGTCGATATCTTCTCCCGCTACATATCTGTCGTAATAATCATTTACATAAACCGTAGGTGAAATACTTTTATTATTAAATCTTACAAGCAGTCCGTCAAGTCTTATTCCGTTGTTTTTAAGTACTTCTTTATATTCTATTTTGCAATCATCCCCAAATCTCTCGGTCAGCGCCTCGAGAATACATTCTTTAAATATGCTGTAATCCATAAATACCTCCATAAGAAAATACGAAAAATGTAAACAAAAAAGACAATGAACATTTTGAAATATTCATTGTCTTCATTAGCTTTGTATATTTGTGAAGAAAGATTATACTCTTGAGAGATATTCTCCTGTTCTTGTATCAATCTTAATCTTCTCACCGATTTCTACGAAGAGAGGAACGGATACCTGAGCTCCTGTCTCAACGATAGCGGGCTTGGAAGCACCTGTAGCTGTATCACCTTTGAAGCCGGGCTCTGTCTCAGTAATTTCAAGTTCAACGAAAAGAGGAGGTTCTACTGAGAATACCTGTCCGTTATGTGAAAGCATCTTAACCATTTCGTTTTCTTTAACGAACTTTAATGCATCACCGATTTCATCTTTGCTTAATGCGATCTGCTCATATGTTTCAACATCCATGAAGTTGAACATATCACCGTCTGCATAAAGATACTGCATATCTTTACGGTCGATACGTGCCTGAGGGCATTTTTCTGTAGGTCTGAATGTTTTTTCAACTACACCGCCGTTCTTGATGTTTTTAAGTTTGGTTCTGACAAATGCAGCGCCCTTACCGGGTTTTACATGCTGGAACTCTATAATCTGAAATACATTTCCTTCTAATTCAATGGTAATACCGTTTCTAAAATCTCCGGCTGAAATCATATATACTCCTCCTAAAAAGTTATAACACAATTAAATACTCACATATTTTAATATAAGAATTCTGATAATTCAAGCCTAATTTGTATAAATTCACAGATAGTACACGTTTTTTTTATAATAAATGCCGATTTTTAAACCATAAAAGAAGCATTATAAATTTATTTAAAAAATCAGAATACTTTTATCAACAATAAGTTTCCGCTTTTGCAGGATACTTCGGCTGTCTGTCCTTTTATTACTTCATTGCTTATGCCAAGCTGAAATCCGGATTTAATACCAGCATTCTCAAGCGGATACTTCGCATTTTTGATTGTGATACCATCCGCTGAATCGCTTAAGGTAATAAGTGAAAAATACGAAAACTTATCATCTATTTGCTCTTCACCCTGTATTATGCTGATTTCGGAATAATCATCGAGCATAATTCCTCTTAAGCCTTTATCTTTTAGGAAGATAAGGAGCGAAACATTGCCCATTGTATGGTCCATTCTCTCTCCTATGCATCCGACAAAAAGAAAATCCTTAAATCCTCTTTCAATGCAGACTTTTAATGCATGACAGGTATCGGTATCATCTTTTTCGCAGGGAAGAACTATTGTCTCCGAATCCATATGGGGGTTTTCGTGAGAATCAAAATCGCCGACGATTAAATTTGGCTTTACTCCAAGCTTATCCATATGCTTCAAGCCACCGTCGCAGTAAACAAAGAAATCGTCTTCTTTTAAATATTCTTTTATCTTTTCGTAATTATTTATTTTCGCACTTCCGACTATAACAGCTCTTTTCATAAATCAGTATTATACTCCGTATGTTTAATTTATCTGTCAAAACAAAAGGCTTATCTCTCCGGAATCAAATCTTTTTATCTCACCCGATTGATTTCGAATTATTATCGCACCTTCCTCGTCAAAATCTTTTACGATTCCTTTGTCAAGAAAGCCCGATGCATCACTTAATTCAACTTCTTTTCCAAGCACAACGGATAATTGCCTGTAAAGCGCCATATACTCTTTTAAATCATTCTTTAAAAAGAAATCATGCAAACCGTTAGAATATCCTATGACAATATTGTCAATAGATTTACCGCTTATCACACCTTCTTCAAGTGAGCCGGCTTTTCCCTTAAGTTCATTCGGAAAATCGTCGGTAGAAAGATTGATTCCCGTTCCCACAATAACAGCGTTTCGTGAATTCCCAAATGTATCTTTTAAAATCAGTTCGCAAAGAGTACCGGAGACTTTTTTTCCGTTTAAATAAAGATCGTTAACCCATTTAATTCCGCAGTCAATATCAAGTGCTTCTTTTATGGCTTTCGCACAGATGACAGAAGCCGCAACGGTAACCTTTAATAAATCCTCGGGCGATTCGTCAGTAAAATGAACGAATGTAAAATAAATGCCTGTGTCTTTGGGAGAATAAAAAGACCTTCCTTTTCTACCCTTACCGGCAGTCTGCTTTCTGGCAATAAGCGAAAAATCATCACATTTACCTCCCAAAATTCTTCTCTTGGCTTCTTCGTTTGTAGAATCGATTTCATCAAGAATTTCCGTATTAACTTTTATATTTTTATCAATATAATTTTTGTCGTACATATCTCTCATATATTATCACATAATCTGTTTAAGTGCATAAAAAAACTGCCCGATATGATTTCACACCGGGCAGATAAATATTTTAATATAACTTCTTTCCGCAATGGCTGCAGTATCTTCCATAATTTCTGTACAAAACTGTTTCGCAGTAAGGACATCTGAATGCGCCGTTTAATATAGCTGTAATCAGTACCGCGATTCCAAGAACAATGCCCGCAACTGCCATATATTTAAATACATCAAAGTTGTGCATAAAAGATGCAAGCATACCGCCTAAAACGAAAGGAACAATAACCGATGAAATCATAAGAATAACGAACAGCACTCTCATTTTGGCTCTTTTGGCAACGTGAATTTCAAATTCTCTTGCTTCTCCTTTTTCAAGTTCTTCTTTTTCTGCTTTAAATTTTTCATTTTCTTCTTCGGTAAAATGATATTTGCAAAAAGGACATTCTTTTAAATTGTCACCTATAGATTCTCTGCATTTAGGACAAATTCTCATATTTATTTCCTCCCCGGGTTAAACCCTGTGTCTATAATGATAATATCACCAATCATTAAAATATAAAGGAGAAAAAGAATAAAATACACAGGCAAAATATTACACAAGCAGCAAATTAAGAAATCGTAAAATATCTCGACCCCGTTTTAACAATCCTTCCTTCCATTTCAAGTTCTACCAGAGATACACTCAAATCTTCAATCGAAAATTTATCACCCAGTGTCATATATATTGCATCAAGAGACATTTCGTTTTGAGAAAGCATTTTATAAATAATCTCTTCCAACGAGTTAGTAACATGCGTTTTTTCGATATTTTCATTTAAATCGATTTTTCCCTTTTCCGACAGTATATATTCTTCCTTTGTATCAACAATTTCTCTTCTTTTATCTTTTATATCAAAAGAACCGTTAATATACTTAAATCCCTTATTCTTTAAATTATCAATAATAACCTTACTGCCAACCGCAATTTCAGCGCCTGCGGCTATTAAATTGTTACACCCGTCAGATAAGGCATCAGTTATTCTCCCGGGAACTGCAAATACTTCCCTTCCCTGATCCAAAGCCTGGGTAACCGTAATATATGTACCGCTTCTTTTTCTGGCTTCAACTACAAGGACTACATCTGAAAGCCCTGATATAATTCTGTTCCTTGATGGAAAATAAGTTCTTAAGGGTTCTGTACCCGGATTAAATTCGCTGATTATTCCGCCGTCTTTAAGAATATCGTTAAATAAGTCTTTATTGTCTTCGGGATAGATTACGTCCACACCGCAGCCCAAAACTCCGAATGTATTTCCGCCTACAGAGATTGAGCCTCTTTGAGATATGCCATCAATTCCTCTTGCCATTCCGCTTATTATCTGCACTCCGGCCGAACTTAATTCTCTTGCAAACATTCGCGCTGTTTTCTCACCATAGGGAGAACACTCTCTTGCACCTACTATCGCAACCGAGGGTCTGTCTTCTTGGGGAAGTCTGCCTTTATAAAAGAACATCAAGGGCGGATCGCCTATATTTTTAAGCCTGAAAGGATAGTCTTTTTTAGTCAGATGGGTCCAGTGAATATTTTCTCGTAAAAGATTCGCATAAAAGATTTTCGCTTCCTCTCTTAATTCATTTTCTTCGGTTAATACCGTTTCTTTTATGGTCTTTAGTTTAACTAAATCCTTTTCTTCATGTACCGATTCCGATGCTTCTCTTAATATATTATCAAGGTACAGAAAATCTAAATCTGTTTTTAATATACTTTCAAAGCTCAAATTAAGTTTACATAACTTATTTGCCAGTCTTCCCGACAAACCTTTAGCCCTGAACATATATGCGTATAAATCTTCGTTATCTATCATCGTTTCCATTATCTTCCCTCCATCTTATAAATAAAGACTGTTCATTCTGTAATTAAGCGCTTCGGATAAATGCTTCTTTTGAATATTCTCTGAATTGTCCAAATCCGCTATAGTTCTTGCAACGCGCAAAATCTTATGATATGCTCTCGCGCTTAATTCCATTGCTTTAAATGCTCTCTCAAGAAATACTTCGTCTTTCGCATCAATTACACAATATTTTTCAATTTCTTTTACAGTCATCTCCGAATTAAAGCGAATTCCTGTGCCTTTAAATCTTTTATCCTGAATATCCCTTGCAGCCATAATCTTCTTTCGCATAGAAGCAGAGTCTTCTTCCGCCACATTTTTATTTTTCAGATTGTCGTATTCGAGAGGCTCGGTCTGAACGCAGATATCTATTCTGTCCAAGATTGGACCAGAGAGTTTTCCGATATAATTTTTAATCTGCGTTTCGGTACATCTGCATTTGTTCCTGTCAGGATAATAACCGCATGGGCATGGATTAATAGCAGCAACAAGCATAAAATCCGATGGATATTCAAATGTTCCGGAAGACCTGCTTATAACAATCTTTCTGTCTTCAAGGGGCTGGCGAAGTATCTCAAGTGCTCTTCTGTCAAAATGAACAGCTTCGTCTAAAAACAGCACTCCTCTGTGAGACAGGGAAATAACACCGGGCTTTGGTATACTGCCTCCTCCCGAAAGTGCATTGTCTGTAATTGTATGATGTGGTGAATTGTAAGGACGTTTTACGATTAATGAATCGAATTCTTTGATAAATCCGGCTATAGAATAAATCTTACTGACTTCAATGCTTTCATCATAAGAAAGCGGAGGAAGAATTGTCGGTATGCGTTTGGCAACCATTGTTTTACCGCAGCCCGGAGTTCCGATCATTAAGATATGATGAAAACCTGCAGCAGCGATAAGGCATGCTCTTTTTAATTCTCTCTGACCCGACACTTCGGAAAAATCCACATTATAATCGTACTGACTTGATTTAAAAAGTGCATCGATATCAATTGATTCGGGTTCATAATCAAGTTTTCTGTCATCTTCATCAAGCGTTAAGAATCTGATTACATCAAGGATGTTTTCCATCCCGTAGACTTCTATACCTTCAATAGCAGCACCTTCAAGAGCGTTGACCTTTGGTAGAATAACCTTTTTAAATCCCTGATTCTTTGCCTCAATTACTACAGGTAAAACTCCGTCCACAAATCTTAAATCACCGTCTAAACCCAGCTCTCCCAAAAACAGTATCCCGTCCGTGCTGCTCTGCCTTAACTCCCCAAGTGCAATTAACAATGATATTGCAATCGGCAAATCAAATTTCGTTCCGCCTTTTCTAATATTTGCAGGCGACAAATTAACGGTAATTCGCTCGGGCGGTATAGAAAAACCGTTATTCTTTAAAGATACTTTTACTCTCTCCTTCGCCTCCCTTACTTCAGAATTAAGCATTCCGACCATATCAAAAGCGGGAAGCCCGTTTGATGCATCTGTTTCGACACAGATAATGTAACTGTTTATACCGTAAACAGTTCCCGAATAAACAAAACTAACCATAATACCCCCCTAAAAGAAATAGAACCAAGCATGCAAAAAAGCACGCAAAAAAAAGAAACTATAAAAATTATTTAATTGGTTTGGGAAAAAATATAGATTTGTGATAAATCAACCTGAATCGGTTTTGAATGATTTATCAATTGTGATTTATATTACAAAGTTCGGGCGAATAAACGCCCGAACCTTATATTTGTAATATGTTTTAAAAATCTTAAATAAATTAAAGCGGAGCCTGAACACCCTTTAAGCCGAGCTTCTGAATCATACCTACAGGATCCTGAGCGAACTGAACAACCATTTCCTGGTCGATCTTACCTTCAAGGTAAAGCTGTGTAAGAGCTTCGTCCATTGTAATCATACCCATCTTTCTGTTGGTCTGCATTACAGACTGTAACTGGTGTGATTTACCTTCACGGATAAGGTTTCTGACAGCATGGTTACCAAGCATAACTTCGAATGCAGCAACACGGGAACGTCCGTCTGCTGTAGGAATAAGCTGCTGAGAGATAACCGCTTCAAGAACGTTAGCAAGCTGTACTCTGATCTGCTGCTGCTGATGAGGCGGGAAAACGTCGATGATACGGTCGATGGTTGATGCAGCACCGATTGTATGCAGTGTTGATAATACAAGGTGGCCTGTTTCGGCTGCGGTTACGGCTACGGAAATTGTTTCGTAGTCACGCATCTCACCTACGAGGATAATATCGGGATCCTCACGAAGAGCAGCTCTTAAGGCATTTGCATAACTCATTGTATCGAAACCAACCTCACGCTGGTTAACCATTGCAACTTTGTGAAGGTGCAAATACTCGATAGGGTCTTCCAGTGTAATAATATGAGCATCTCTGTTGTTGTTAGCTTTATCAATAATTGATGCAAGTGTTGTTGATTTACCTGAACCTGTAGGACCTGTTACAAGTACAAGACCTCTTTTACGATTGTAAAGATCAACAACGGCGTTGGGAACGCCCAACTGTGCAGGTGTAGGGATAACTGTATTAACGGCACGGAGAGCCATAGCTACAGAACCACGCTGACGGAATGCATTTACACGGTAACGTCCGAGGTTGGTAACTGCGAATGACATATCGAGTTCACCTCTCTCTTCGAACATCTGCTTCTGATGCTCCGTCATAATCTGACCTACTATATCCAAAGTATCTTCGGGTTTAAGTACAGGAAAATCCATGTTTAAAAGATGACCGTTAACACGCATTTTGGGAGGAAGTCCTGCTGTCAAATGAATATCTGACGCTCTGGAATCCATTGCAACCTGTAAAACCTCTTCAATTCTTACCATAACTTAATGTCCCCTTTTCGTAACATTATAATTTTCACGAGTAATCCGCGACTTAATAATTATACCTTTTTAGAGTAAATCTTTCAAGTAATATCTATAAACAAAGCATTAAATAAAACTAATTTTTCCTAAAATAAACATGGACAAACTTAATTATCCTGAGCTTTGTAATAAGCTTCAAATCTGGGCCTTGCTTTCTCGTAATAAGGCTTTAACTTAATGTCAAACTGCGTTCCCATGCCTTCCATAATTATCCTGTCAGCTTCCTCAAAAGACATGCTTTCCTTGTATACTCTCTTACTTACCAAAGCATCATAAACGTCTGCTATGGCCATTATACGAGCTTCCAGAGGTATCTCTTCGCCTTTGAGTTTATCAGGATAACCTGAGCCATCCCATCTTTCATGATGGAAGTGAGCAACGTTTTCCGCAATCTTCTTAAATGCTTCGTCATCTGTGTCTTTTAGGATCTCGTGAACAATTCTCGCACCCTCTGCCGAATGGATTTTCATCTTTTCAAACTCTTCGGGCTCGAATCTTCCGGGCTTTCTTAAAATCACATCATCTACGGCTATTTTTCCGATGTCATGCATGGGCGCTGCTTTTATGATGCATTTGCAGAATTCGTCGCTTAATTTAAGGTCGTCGCTCTTTTTGATTTCATCTATGAGAATCCTTACGCCTTCGGATGTTCTTCTGATATGACCGCCTGTTGAATTGTCGCGGCTTTCAACCATCATCGCCATCGACATTATGAGGTTGTCGTGCATTTCAACGATATGCTTTGTCTTCTCTATTACTTCTTCTTCGAGTTCCGAATTGTA